>Ga0247812_10000032_pt1 | contig 256314 bp, 237 predicted proteins | sample UWRJL149409B1_FD_178011 | JGI IMG/M metagenome (GOLD analysis project Ga0247812, IMG submission 178011) | Plant litter microbial communities from Arlington Agricultural Research Station in Wisconsin, United States - UWRJ-L149-409B-1 | ecosystem: Environmental > Terrestrial > Plant litter >... | reverse complement strand
AAGTTCCGAAGACGGAAACGGGACTCATGCCGCTTAAAGGACTCAATTCCTACGAAACGTTTTAGTTCTCCCGTTTCCTTTTCGGAAATTAATATTTTTAATAATGCAAACTAAAGGCAAAACGTTACAAGCAAGCTTCGCGCCGATTCTATAACCCAACGCAACATTTTTAATTTTAAATTTGTTCCGTAAAAAAAATCTACCGGAAGACCTTAAACAAAACTTGATGATAATGAGTTTGCAAAGGCATTAATTTTCAAAGTTTCTAAAACTCAAATTTCCATAATTTTTCTATCTTCGCCGGACACTCTTTATTTCAAATCTTTAATGAACCTTCCAAACAAACTGATTAACAAACGTCAAATAACATGATCACAATTATTCTTTTCATCATTTTTGCTCTTGCATTCGGAACCATGTGGGCACAGAAAAAATTCAATATTGTAGAACGCGATGCCGACGGCCATTTGCAACGGGTAAACTACAAACCAATTGTATTTGCAGTTCTGGCGCTCGTTTTTATCTTCTTACAACCTTATGAAATGAAAAAAATTGAAGCCGGATACCAGGGCCTGCTTGTGAATTTGGTTGGAGATTCCAGAGGCGCGTCAACCATTCAGGAAATCTCAGGCTGGAAAATTTACAATACCTGGACTGAAGAAATCCATACCATTCCACTTGATCAAAGAACCATTCGGTACGAAAAACAAACCGTGATTGCCAAAGGCGGATTTCCGTGCGACATTTCACCAAGTTTCAATCATTCAGTCAAAAGAGCCACAAGTCCGGATATGTTTACGAACCTGAGATCTTCATACAGAAATGGCGGACTCGAAGCGATCGAAAAAGGCTGGCTCGAAATCGCCATTCTTGGCGCTGTAAGTGATGTGGCCAACAAATGGGTGATCGACGATATCTTCAACAACCGCAGCGGATTTGAAGCAGCAATTGTTGTCGAAGCCAATAAACGCGTAGGAAAATGGTTTACGATTTCTCAATTGCGAACCAACATCCAGCCGCCGCCAAGCATCGTAGAGTCGATCAAAGCGAAAGCACTCGCCGTTCAGGATGCCATCACATCAGAATCACAGGCGAAAGCCGCAACCGCTGATGCGCAGCGTAAAATTGCCCTGGCAAAAGGCGATAGCGCCACAGTAGTTATTCAGGCCAGTTCGGAAGCTGCAGCATTAAAACTGAAACAAAAGGAATTGACACCACTGTACGTCGAATTTATAAAAGCCAGCAAATGGAACGGCGAACTTCCTACCACAACTTTGGGAAACGCGACGCCGATGATTAATTTAAAATAATTTGACCTATTCGTTTAAAAAACAATTGGTTGCGGAAAATAATTTCGGAAATTCTAAAAAAGATCGTACCTTGAACTTACAATTCTGAAAAAATCTTTATGAAAAATTTACTACTGTTATTTGTTTGCACAATTGGGTTTTCCGTCAATGCACAGACTTCGACCGAGCTCATAGGAAAATGGCAACTCGTAAAATGGGTTCAACACGGAAAGGAAAAAGACATTGCTGCTTTTTTCAAAACGGACCAGGTATTTCAGGTATTTTTAGACAAAGGCGAATTCAACAGTGTGGTTGACACCGAAGTCCACAAAGGAAAATGGAAATTATCAAAAGACAATTCAGAACTGACGATCACATCGACAATCATTCCGGTAAAGTTCAAAATCGATTATTTCGACAGCAGCAAACGCGTGATGACCTACGAACAACTTGGAACGTTCGAGTACAAAAAAATTACTGAATAATCGGTTTCGCCAAAACGATCAGCTATGGTTTGCAAAAATTGTAATCAGACTTTTGAAGGTAATTTCTGCAACAACTGTGGTCAATCTGCAAACACGCACAAACTCAACGCACACTTTCTCTGGCACGACATCCAGCATGGATTGTTTCATTTTGATGAAGGCATCTATTATTCTGCAACGCAATTATTTACAAGGCCCGGCCATTCGATCCGGGAATTTATTGAAGGCAAAAGGGTTAAACATTTTCGACCAATTTCACTGGTTGTCGTTTTGGCAACCGCGTATGGATTGCTGTACCATTCCTTTGAAGTCAATATTTTTACAGCCGGAGAAAAGCAAGTTCCAAAACTCAATCTCGACCTTAACCATTGGTTTACAGCGCACTATTCCTGGCTGACGTTGGCAACGATTCCGCTGTACACGCTTGGGACATTCATTTGTTTCAAACAACAAGGATACAACTATATTGAATATTTCGTCCTAAATGCGTTTAAAGCTTCGCAACGGATGATTCTGCATTTGGCCACCTTTCCCCTACTTTATTATTTCAATGGAACACCGACAATAAAAACGGTCACAACTATTTTGTACACATTGGACATTATCCTGATTTATTGGACCAACGTACAGTTTTTCAACAAAATGAACAAATTAAAAGTACTGCTTTTATCGGCATTGAGCCACATCATCTTTTTGATCAGCGTGCTGTTTATTCTGACGATTATTGTTTTAATTTTTGGATATTAATTTCTGCAAATTCGAATCTTAGCCAATTTTTCTACAAGTTTTTAGGTAAATCGTTCTCCTATTTTTTACCTTAGCAATTGTTTATCAAACCATTATTCTATGAAAAATAAACCGGAATTGGCTACAGCCGAAATTGAAAAACTCCTCAGCATTTTGAAAACCCGTTTCGAAAAAAATCAGGCACGACATTCGGGTTTGAAATGGACTGACGTATTATCGAAACTTGAGGCAAATCCTGAAAAACTACGATCGCTCCACGAAATGGAACAAACCGGCGGCGAACCGGATGTCGTTGCGTACCACGAAAAATCTGACGAATTTATATTCTATGATTGTTCGCCTGAAACTCCGAAAGACCGACGCAGCGTATGTTACGACCGCGAAGGATTGGAATCCCGAAAGGAACACCAACCGAAAAACAGCGCAGTTGATATGGCGGCGGACATGGGCATTTCGCTATTGACAGAACACGAATACCGCGAACTCCAAAAACTTGGAAACTTCGATACAAAAACATCAAGCTGGATTCAAACGCCTTTAGAAATCCGGAAATTGGGCGGCGCACTCTTTGGCGATTTCCGTTACGATACGGTTTTCATTTACCACAATGGCGCACAATCCTACTACGCGGCGCGGGCGTTTCGCGGTTCGTTAAAAGTTTGATATTCAGATTCAAATTTATTTATCTTAGCTTAAAAATAAGTCTATGAAAAAGATATATCCATTCGGAATGCTGGCAGCTTGCGTAATATTGGCTGCAGCCTGCGATAAAAAAACACCACAATCAGCCGAAAAACAATCTGCGGACGACAGGTATGCGCCCAAAGAATACGTAGAAGTCAAACATCCGGAATGGAGTAAAAACGCTACGATTTATGAAGTAAACGTACGGCAATTTACGCCCGAAGGCACTTTCAAAGCATTCGAATCGCATCTTCCAAGACTTAAAGCGATGGGAATTGACATCATTTGGCTGATGCCGATCAATCCAATTGGAGTCGATAAACGCAAAGGAACGCTTGGAAGTTACTATTCTGTCAAAGATTATTACGGTGTGAATCCGGAATTTGGAACCAAGGAAGATCTTAAAAACCTCGTCAAAAAAATCCACGGAATGGGCATGCATGTAATTGTAGATTGGGTTGCGAACCATTCGGCCTGGGACAACCCACTTGCGAAAGATCACCCGGATTGGTATTCCAAAACACCAGAAGGAAATTTTCAGCCAACGCCGTGGTACGATTGGGAAGACATTATCGACTTCGATTTTGATAAACCGGAATTGCGCGCATACATGACCGACGCGCTGAAATATTGGGTAAAAGAAACCGATATTGACGGTTATCGTTGTGATGTCGCCGGTTTTATTCCGGTGGATTTCTGGGAAAACGCGCGCGCCGAACTCGATGCCATCAAACCGGTTTTCATGCTGGGCGAATGGGAATCGCGTGATTTGCACAAAAAAGCGTTTGACATGACCTATTCGTGGAGTTTGTGGGACAAAATGCATGCAGTGACAAAAGATGGAAAAAGCCTCGGTGGACTTGTGGAATACATGGCGCATGACGTGAGTACGTTTCCAAAAAATGCCTATCGCATGACGTTCACTGAAAATCATGACAAGAATTCCTGGGAAGGAAACCAGTATTCCAACTTTGGTGACGGACTCGAAGCTTCGATGGTTTTGGCAGGAACCATCAACGGAATGCCATTGGTTTACAGCGGACAGGAAGCCGGATTGAACCGTTCGTTAAAGTTCTTTGACAAGGATTTAATTCAGTGGAAAGCGCATCCGTTCTACGGCATTTACAAAAAGTTATTCGAACTCAAACACAAAAATCAGGCGCTTTGGAACGGCGGATATGGAGGCGAAATGATCCGCATATTCAATGACAAGCCTGAGCAAGTGCTGTCTTTCTCAAGATCAAAAAATGGCGACCAGGTAATTCCGGTTATCAATTATAGCGCAAAACCTGTCACCGTAAAACTCAATTCGAAATATCAAAAAGGAACTTACACCGAATTGTTTTCCGGAACAGCTTACACGCTCAAAGGTGATGATTCGTTTACTTTACAACCCTGGAAATATTTGGTTTTGGTCAGACAGAAATAATTAAAAAATCCGCTTTTCAGCGGATTTTTTTATATCGTTTTTAAAACTTCAATCAGGTAATCGACGTCCTCTTTTGTATTGAAATGGCTAAAAGAAATCCGTAAAGAAGGTTTTTTTAAATCGGTTTCATCCAGAATCTCAGCCAATACATGTGACGGTTTTATACTGCCCGACTGGCAAGCGCTTCCCCTTGAAACAGCAATTCCTTTCATGTCAAGGTTGAATAAAATCATGGCTGTTTTGTCACTTGAAAGCGGCAATAAAACGTTTACAATATTATAAAATCCGTTGTTATTGCCATTAATTTTATAACCTGGAAAATGAATTTCCAATTGGCTTGTAAAGTAATTTTTTAGCGATAAAATATGTGCTTTTTCAGTTTCCAGGTTTTGATAAGACAATTCTAAAGCCTTCGCCATGCCTGAAATATTGTGCAAAGCTTCAGTTCCGGCACGCAAACCTTTCTCCTGTTCGCCACCAAAAAGCATCGGACTGACCATTAAACCTTTCCTTATAAACAAAAAACCTATTCCTTTGGGTCCGTGAAATTTATGAGCACTGGCAGTGATAAAATCTATGGCCAGATTTTGAAGATCGAAGGCAAATTTCCCGATAGACTGAACGGTGTCGGAATGGAAATAGGCTTTATGCTGCTTGCAGATCCGTGAGATTTTTTCAAGATCAAGAATGGCTCCTGTTTCGTTGTTGACATGCATCAGCGAAACTAATGTCGGCGTATTTTCAGATAACAATTCGACCAAATGATTGATGTCAATTTGTCCATCGGGAAGAATTTTTACATAATCAACCTTTATATCCGACTTAACATTTAAAACTTCAATCACATGAAGCACAGCATGATGCTCAATTTTACTTGAAATTATTCTTTTAACTCCCAAATCTTCTACCGCACTTGTAATCGCCCAATTATTGGCTTCTGTTCCGCCCGATGTGAATAAAATTTCCTGAGCCATCGCATTGAGTTGTTTCGCAATGGTTTTACGCGAAAGTTCCAGTATGCTTTTTGCATGCCGTCCAAAACTATGCGTTGATGAAGGATTTCCAAAATCTTCACCCATGACCTTTACCATTTCGGCAATGACTTCAGGGCGAATGGCGGTTGTAGCAGCGTTGTCCAGATATACTTTTTTCATTGCCGCAAAGTTATGGATTTCGCAATGTTAATCCAATGCAAATTGGTTGTCGTTTCTCAATTAAAATTCTATTTTTGCTACAAATAAATTTCAGGATGAAAAAAGTTTTAGGACTGTTGGTTTTTGCTTTCGTATTAAGCAGTTGCGATGATGGGGATATTGTTGTGGAATCGCTTAATTTCGACGATGTCGCCATTGGAAAATGCAGCACTAAAAACATCCTGTACAAGATCAACGGAAACGAAATCATGCAACTTACGTTTCCTGCAAATACGTTTACCAATGAAGTGGGACGTAAAGAAGACGTCCAAATCACGTCCGAAGATCAGGTAAGATACAGGCAATATAACAGCGATGTGACATCTGCAAGTATTTGCAACGACATTCAACCCGCAATGCCGACAATTTCTGAAGAATGGATCGCGCAGGCAGGCCAAATCACCGTCAATACCACACTTGTCAATAAAGCAGCAGATCCTGAAACCGGAAGAATCGTAATAGATCACTACGACCACCAGATTGTTTTTAAGAATATCAAATTTTCGAAACCTTCCGGAACGCAAACCCAGGAAACGTTGAATTTCGGAACTTATACAACGCCTGCCACGACGCTTCCGTTTAATTTTGCCGCGTCAGATCTTAAACGCTGTACTGCAACCAACCGACTTTATAGCGCAAAATCACAAGGAACTGAAGGACTTTATCTTTCAAATTATGATGCCGCTTTGTTTTCAACTGCTACAGCCGATTTAGACACGCCGAAAACGTTTTCAATAGGCGCAACACAAAACAGTTTGGTTTATCGATTGTTTACTACAGCATTACCCGCTAATGGAAATGACGCTTATTTTTGCACAGAAACCATTCCGGCGACGCCAACAGTGAACCAACTTTGGACTGCCGAAAGCGGAACGATTCAGGTAGTGACTACTTCTATGGGAGGCGGCGTTTTTAAACACACCATAAGATTAAAAGCCGTGACTTTTAGAAAAGATGCCAATACCGCGATTTATTACGGCGATGATATTTTGTACGGCGAACTTACTTTTTAAATTATTTCGCATTTTGCTTGAAGTAAATTTCAGTAGCGCCAACACCGTATTTTTGGTAATTGGCGTCCTGAAACGAAACATTGTCATATCGTCCCAACAGAAAATCAAGCTCTGCTTTTAGAATTCCTTCACCAACTCCGTGGATAAAAACGATCTTTGGAATGCGGTTCCTGATCGCAAATTCGATATGCCTTTGTGCGGTTTCGGTTTGCAAGGTCAGGATATCATAATTGCTCATTCCCCTGAAATTTTTAACCAGTTTTTCGATATGCAAATCAAACTCCGGAACCGGATTTTCATGTTTTGATTTCTTCTCTTTGACAAAACTTCTCGGTTTGGGAATTTCTTTTTCCTTTTTTATATCGTTTAAATCATAACTTATCTTTGACAAATCTAAATCACTGGAATTGTTTATTTTAATCAATTCATTGACAAGATAAGTCATCGTAAATCCTTCGTCAGATTCTATGGTTACTTCATTGTTTTTTACAGATAAAACGGTTCCGTCTACTGCTTCATCCAAAACCGAAACCCTGTCTCCTTTACTGTACATCGTCGTCATTTTTATCTTGATTTTTACTCGGTGTTTTTGAACTCAACCACATCATGCCCAACATAAAAACCACAATTCCTACAATGGTAAAATATAGGTTTGGTTGTGGCTTGCTTTGCTCATACAACGCCAAAATAATGGCAGCGATCATGACTGGTAAAATAATTTTTCTCATGCGGTTTTTTATATTTTCAAAAGTAACAAACTTTTAAAATAATAAGGCGGTTTGATTCCAATGATTGTAATTTTTCGTAAAATTGTACCACTAATAAACGACACTTTTGAATTTAGAAAATTTCATGCTCCCGTGTTTCAGCAAACAGCTTTTCGGAATCGACTGTCCTGGTTGCGGTGCGCAAAGAGCTGCTCTTTTGGTTTCAAAAGGAGAATTCGCTTCGGCATTTCACATGTTTCCTGCAATTTACACAACCCTTGCTTTTTTTCTTTTTCTGGGACTGCATCTGCTTGACCGATCCCGAAATTACAGCAAATTCGTCATTGGCATGGCCATTACAAATGCAATTATTATGATTGTTTCATACATTTATAAAATAACAAACCTTTAAAAATAACCTATGGAAAAACAAAAATTACCCAATGCAACCGCCGTTCTCGTTTTAGGTATTCTTTCAATCATCACTTGTTGCTGTTATGGCATCGTTGGATTAACGCTCGGAATCGTCGCGCTAGTGCTCGCTAAAAAAGACATGGCACTTTATACACAGGAACCTGAAAGGTATGTAGATTACAGCAATTTGAATATCGGACGCATCCTTGCCATTATCGGCGTTACTTTAAGCGCGATTTATATTGTCGTTAATATTGCATTTTACGCCATTTACGGCGCTCAGGGCATTAAAGACATGCAGGAAAATCTGATGAAAAAAATAAGGTACGAACAACAACAATCAGAATAACAAAATAAAAAAATCCGCTTTAAAGCGGATTTTTTATTTCTATCTGTTTTCAAATTGTTTCAGTGTATTAATAATAATCGAAACACATGCCAGAAGTTGCTCTTCGTTCATGACCAATGGCGGCGCAAACCTGATGATATTTCCGTGTGTTGGTTTTGCCAACAATCCGTTGTCACGTAAAGCCATGCAAATGTCCCACGCAGTCGAACTGTCTTCTGTATCGTTGATTACGATCGCATTCAAAAGCCCTTTTCCCCTGACCAACGTCGCAATTGTCGAATGCTGAATGTATTCACCGATTTTCTTTCTGAAGATATTTCCCAGATAAGCTGCATTTTCCGAAAGTTTTTCATCTTTCACCACTTCAAGCGCAGCAACAGCAACCGCAGCAGCAATTGGGTTTCCACCAAAAGTAGAACCGTGTTGTCCTGGTTTGATCACATTCATAACCGAATCATTTGCCAAAACCGCCGATACCGGATAAACACCGCCAGAAATTGCTTTTCCTAAAATCAATACGTCCGGCTGCACATTTTCGTGGTTTACTGCCAATAATTTTCCGGTTCGCGCAATTCCGGTTTGCACTTCGTCAGCGATAAACAAGACATTGTGTTTTTCGCAAAGCGCTTTGGCTTTCGCCAGATAACCTTCTGCCGGAACATAAACGCCCGCTTCGCCCTGGATTGGCTCCACCAGGAAACCTGCAATGTTTGGAGACGAATTCAACGCTGTTTCGAGCGCATCAAGATCGTCATAGGCAATTTTGATAAATCCTTCGGTATAAGGTCCGAAATTCTTTCTCGCATTTTCATCATTCGAAAAGGAGATAATTGTAGTCGTTCTTCCGTGGAAATTTCCCTCACAAACGATAATCTGCGCTTGCTGCTCGGCGATTCCTTTGACTTCGTAAGCCCATTTTCTACAGAGTTTCAACGCCGTTTCAACAGCTTCAGCACCAGTATTCATTGGCAACACCTTATCAAAACCAAAATATTTTGTCAGGTACTCTTCATACGGACCCAATTTGTCATTGTAAAAAGCACGCGATGTCAAAGTCAGCGTTTTTGCCTGATTGACAAGCGCATCGATAATTTTCGGATGGCAATGCCCTTGATTGACCGCAGAATAGGCCGATAAAAAATCATAGTATTTCTTTCCTTCGACATCCCAGACGAAAACACCTTCTCCTCTACTCAATACAACCGGAAGCGGATGGTAATTGTGCGCGCCGAACTTGTTTTCCAAAGCGATAATTTCTTCGGAATTTATTTTTTCTAAAACTGACATGACAACTGATTTTTTAAATATTTTTCAAAATTCCTTCTTGTGGAGAGAAATCATCCAATTATTTTCAAAAATAATGATTAATCTTTAAAAAGTACAAATTTTAATTTCCTGATTTCTTAAGATAATTCAGCCACGAATCTCAAGAACTTCCAGGTTTGAAAGTTCGTGAAATCCGTGGCTAAACTTATAAATTCAGAAAAAGCTTACGCCAATGTAGCGTCGGATGTGATTTTTGTATTCAGCAATTTTGAGATCGGACAATTTTTTTCTGCTTTGGAAACCAGTTCCTGAAATTCGTCGTTGCTGATTCCGGCCACTTTTGCATTTACGGTAAGGTGTGAGTTTACGATGCTTCCGTCCTGAAAATCGATGTCACACTTGGTTTCGATGGATTCAATTTCGTGTCCGGCTTCTCCAATATACGCTGACAATTGCATCGTAAAACAACCCGAATGTGCCGCCGCGACCAATTCTTCCGGATTTGTTCCAACACCATCTTCAAAACGGGTTTTAAATGAATATTGTGCGTTGTCAAGCGTTTTGCTTTGTGTGCTGATTTTTCCGTTTCCTTCTTTTAAGGAACCTTTCCATACTGCGGTTGCGTTTCTTTTCATGATTGTGTTTTTAGATTTTTAACCTTATAAATTTAGCTTTTTTAATGCCTGATTTTTCACCGGAGCAGAATTTTAACGAAAAATTAAACCCGGATTTTTAAACCAGCGACATCCGAATTAAAATTATTCTTAAAATATTCCGCATTTTAAAAAAAATCTGTAACCAATAACTTATTTTTGCGCCATGGCAAGAAAAAATACAGACAAGATTACTTTTGATCATATCAAAGTGCTTGATGCGGGCGCAAAAGGCGTATCTGTGGCGAAAGCGCCGGACGGAAAAGTAATTTTTATCCCGAACGTCGTTCCCGGTGACGTGGTCGACATCCAGACTTTCAAAAAACGCAAAGCGTATTACGAAGGAAAAGCGACCCATTTTCATGAATTTTCCGAACATCGGATCGATCCGGTTTGTGAATATTTTGGAAGTTGTGGCGGCTGCAAATGGCAAAACATGAAATACAGTCAGCAGTTGTTTTACAAACAAAACGAAGTCAGGAACCATTTGCAACGCATCGGAAAAGTGGAACTTCCGGAGTTTGAACCGATTTTAGGTTCCGATAAGCAATTTTTCTATCGCAACAAAATGGAATTCTCCTTTTCGAATGCGCGTTGGCTCACCGAAGCCGAAATTGGGAGCGTTGGCGAACTCGACAATAGAAACGCGCTTGGTTTTCACATCCCGAAAATGTGGGACAAAATTCTCGACATCCACAAATGTTACCTGCAGGAAGATCCTTCAAACGACATCCGAAATGCGGTCAGGCAGTTTGCCAATGTACACGATCTTCCATTCTTCAACCCAAGAAACCACGAAGGATTGTTGCGCACTTTAATGATCAGAACGGCTTCGACCGGCGAAATCATGGTGCTTATTCAATTCTTCGAAGAAAATACAGAACAACGCGAATTGTTGTTGAATTTCCTTGCAGAACGTTTTCCACAGATTACGTCACTGCAATATGTGATCAACGGCAAACCAAATGATACGATTTACGATCAGGAAGTTCATTTGTTTAAAGGACGTGATTACATTCTGGAAGAAATGGAAGGTTTAAAATTCAGCATCAATGCCAAATCTTTTTACCAAACAAATTCTGAACAGGCATACGAACTCTACAAAATTACGCGTGATTTCGCCGGACTGACCGGAAACGAACTCGTTTACGATTTGTATACCGGAACGGGAACAATCGCCCAATTCGTATCAAAACAAGCGCGCAAGGTAATTGGTGTCGAATCGGTTCCCGAAGCGATTGTTGACGCCAAAGCGAATGCCGAACGCAACGAAATTACCAATTGTGAGTTTTTCGTCGGAGATATGAAAGTCGTGTTCAACGAAAGTTTTATCGCACAACACGGAAAACCAGACGTCATCATCACCGATCCACCGCGCGACGGCATGCACAAAGATGTGATCGATCAGATTCTGGCCATTGCGCCAGATAAAATCGTGTACGTGAGTTGCAATTCGGCCACGCAGGCGCGCGACCTTGCGCTGATGGACGAAAAATACAAAGTGACACGCGTGCGTCCGGTCGATATGTTTCCGCAAACGCATCACGTTGAAAATGTCGTACTTTTGGAAAAACGATAATCCGATTCATGAAAAAAATTGCTGCGATCATCATTCTTATACTGTCATTTTGCGGATTTTCATCCTGCGAGAAGGACGACATTTGCGCTGAAGGCACGAGTACGACACCACGCCTGGTCATCGAATTCTACAACAGCCGCGTCAGGGATACTTTAAAAAGTGTGACCAATCTAAAAGTCATTGGCGAAGGAATGGCAAATGGCGTAGTGTTTAACGAGTCAGTTACTACCGACGCGCAATACCTGAGCAATGGAAATAAAATTTATCTTCCGCTGAAACTCGACGCTGAAACCGTGACTTACTCTTTTATTCTGAATTTCGGAAATACAGATTCGACTTTGGTTTTTACCGATAAGCTGCAATTCAATTACATGCACAAAAACATTTACGTGTCACGCGCCTGTGGTTATAAAATGCTGTTTGACCTGAACAACGGAAACGGGACTTTGCCAAATCCGTTTGTTTTGAATGACAATCCGGCAACAAATACCGGAAATTGGATCTCTGACATTGAAGTCGTAAAATATAACCTGGAAAACGAAGATGAAACGCACCTTAAAATTTATTTTTAGCAGTTGCTTTGTGCTGTGTTCACTGTTGTCCAACGCGCAGGAAACTGAGAAAAAAGCGGATAGTATTGCTGTAAAAACAAACCGGTACGGACTCCGCATCGGAATCGATTTGTTCAAACTGTCGCGTTCTTTTTATGAAAAAGATTACAAAGGACTTGAGATCGTTGGCGATTACCGAATCCGCAAAAGCTATTACCTTGCGGGCGAAATCGGAAACGAAAACAAAACTGTAGATGACGACCGATTGAATTTCACGACCAAAGGAACTTATTTTAAAGCGGGCTTCAACTACAATGCCTATGAAAACTGGCTCGATATGGAAAACCTCGTTTACATTGGCGTGCGCTACGGTGTGAGCAGTTTCAGCCAACGTTTGAACAACTACCAGATCTACAATCCGAATCCGTATTTTCCCGAATTGCCAGCAATTCGGGGAGGCGAACGTTTCAATGGATTGTCGGCGCAATGGGTCGAATTTGTGGCTGGAGTAAATGCGAAAGTCTTCAATAACATTTACGTTGGTTTCAAGTTTAACGTCAACAAATTGGTGTCAAACAAAAAGCCGACCGGCTTCGATAACCTTTATATTCCGGGTTTCAATCGAACGTATGATGGTGATTTTGGCGTAGGCTTCAATTACACGGTTTCATATTTCATTCCGATCTACAAGACAAAAACTGAAACTACGGTAAAAGCTAAAAAGAAGTAAAATCAGCAATAAGTTCAGAACCTGAAGTCTGATAAACCGATTATTTAATTTCCCGAATCCCTTTTATAAAAATCCATTTCATAAAGAGTTTTTCGCCGTCTTTGGTTTTTACGGCCTGGAATTTAGGAGCCAATAAAGTTCCGGCAACAAATGCTGTGATCGGAATCCAATAACCGGTCAGGTTTGTAAATTCGTCCACGAGGTAACGAATTCCGATGAACAATGTCGCAAAAGCCAGCAGTTGGTAAACGAATGCTTTAGTTTGTAATCCCATTTTAATTCGATTGTGTTTCGCCGTTTTCTTCCGGATTTGCAAATTTCGCCCGTTTGCTGCCTTCATACATTTCGTATTTCACAAGTCGCGCTTCCAGGCTTCCGTTGAATAACTTGATTTTACGTGAAGGTTTGAGTCCGACAAATTTCAATGCTTCCAGATTTGCCGTAATAAACCACGCATTGGTTCCCGGATAATTTTTCTTCAGCGTATCGCCGATTGTCGCATAAAAACGTTCCATTTGAATGTCGATCCTTTCTCCGTATGGCGGATTAAAAACCATATGCAGCGGGCCTTTTGTTTCTTTTTCGGTATCAAAGAAATTGCGTTCCTCTACTTTAATGTATTCGTCGAGATTGGCATTTTTGATGTTGTCTTTGGCTTTTTGCACTGCCGACGGCGCTTTATCGTAACCGGTTATCGTATAATGGAATTCGCGTACTTTTTTCAACAACGAATCGGTAACCGTATCAAACAATTGGTTGTCCCAGTCGTTCCATTTTTCAAAAGCAAATTCTTTTCGGTTGATGTTTGCCGGAATGTTGCAGGCGATCATTGCGGCTTCCGCCAATAATGTACCACTTCCACACATCGGATCCAGGAAATCGCCCTGTCCGTCCCAACCCGAAAGCAAAATCATTCCCGCGCCCAAAACTTCGTTGATCGGAGCAATATTGGTCGCCGTACGATAACCGCGATGGTGCAGCGAATTGCCCGAAGTATCGAGTGCAACCGAACATTGGTCTTTGTCAATATGAATGTTGATACGCAAATCCGGATGGTCTTTGTCTACGCTCGGACGCTGTCCTGTTCGCGTGCGAAACTGGTCAACGATCGCATCTTTGGTTTTCTGCGACACAAATTCGGTGTGGTTGAATTTTTCAGAATGTACGGTCGAGTCTACAACAAAAGTCATATTCGAATTCAGGTAATTCGACCAGTTGATGCCCGAAATCCCTTTGTAAAGGCTTTCCTCATTGGTGACCCTAAAATGGTAAATCGGTTTCAGGATCTTTAAGGCCGTACGCAAAGCGATGTTGGCTTTGTACATAAATCCTTTGTCGCCCACGAAACTCACCATTCTAACGCCCGGAGTCACGTCCTGTGCGCCGAGTTGCTGCAATTCTTTCGCCAGTATTTCTTCAAAACCAAAAAAGGTTTTGGCAATCATTCTAAAATTATTTTCCATTGTAAAATCAGGTATTCGGTGCAAAAATACACTAAATTTGCAGTCCCTAATTAACGAATATGCAAAAAGAAGTCAATAATTGGTTTGCAGGCTGGTTCGACACGCCATATTACCACATTTTATACAAAGACAGAAACTACCGTGAAGCCCAGCTTTTTATGGACAACCTCACGCATTACCTGAACCTTCCTGAGAAGGCAAAAGTATTGGATCTGGCTTGTGGAAAAGGCCGCCATTCCATTTACCTGAGCCAGCTTGGTTTTGATGTTCTTGGTGTCGATCTGTCGGAAAACAGCATTCTGGAAGCGAAGAAAAACACCAACGACCATTTGCATTTCAAAGTGCACGACATGCGCGAACCTTTTGAAGAAAAGTTTGACGCGATTTTCAACCTGTTTACGAGCTTTGGCTATTTCGAAAATGATTCCGACGACCTGAAAACGCTTGTTGCCATCAAAGAAAGCTTGTCTGACTATGGTTTTGCGGTGATCGATTTTATGAATGTGACCCATGTGATCAACACGTTGGTTCCCGAAGAAACGAAAACGGTCGATGGCATCGATTTCAACATCAAACGTTTTTACATTGACGGTTATATCTACAAAGAAATTGATTTCACAGACAAAGGCGAGCAATTTCATTTCACCGAAAAAGTAAAAGCACTCACTTTAGCCGATTTCCAGCAGTTGATGGAAGAAGCCGGAATTTTTCTGCTTGACACTTTCGGCGATTACAAACTGAAGAAATTTCATAAAACCGACAGCGAACGCCTGATCATGATTTTCAAATAAGATGAATTATTTATTACCATTATTGTCCGTTTTAATTGGCTACGCGATCGCATTGGTCATCAAACCTGAGAAAAAATCGAACCTCAAATTGTTGTTGGCGTTCAGCGGGTCGTTCCTTTTATCACTTACGGTCATGCATTTGCTTCCCGAAGTCTATGAAGCCGAACACCACGCGCACGGACACGAACATTCTAATTCCATCGGGATTTTTATCATGCTCGGAATTTTATTCCAGATCATACTCGAATTTTTCTCAAAAGGGGCCGAACACGGACACGTTCACGGACATGATGAAATCCATAAAATGCCATGGCTGCTTTTTATCAGTCTGTGCATTCACGCGCTTTTAGAAGGTTTTCCGGTAAGCCACCATCATGATCTCGCACTCGGAATCGCCATTCACCACTTGCCTATCGCCATTATTCTGACCTCGTTTTTCGTCAACGCCAAACTTAACAAAACCGTGATTTTTATCTTTATGATTTCGTTTGCACTGATGACGCCGGCCGGAACTTTCCTGTCAGAATTTTTACCGGGTTTAAACCAATATTTCACAGAAATTACCGCAGTTGTGATCGGAATCCTGTTTCACATTTCGTCGACGATTATTTTTGAAACCAGCGAAGGCCATAAATTCAACATTGCGAAAGTGTCGATGATCATTCTCGGAATCGTGCTGGCTTGTTTCGTTTAGGCGAATTTGAAGTTGTTGCGAATAATCTGGCAACTACAGTTTGCTTTTAAGCAATGCCGCAGCTTTGGTATAACCGCCATCAGATCCGTCGACAAAATGGATGTGGTCGTCTTCGAGATTTCTAACGTAACACGACATGATCGAAGCGCCGCTGATGTGCAATCCGTAAAGGATTTCGCCATTACTTTCCAACTGATCGAGAAATTCCTGAAGTGTTTTTCTTTGCGCAATGGTTCCTGAAATCACGGTGTTTATTTTTCCGTCAATCACCAAAGTATCCGACATTTCGACCAGCGATTCCAAGTATTTCTTTCCTTTTTTAGTATTGAAATAAATGTAGCCATATAAGGTAAAGAACCAATTCCGCAGCAATTCGAACCATTTTATCTTTCCGAGTTTCGCACGCATTTCGGCACCAAGACGGCTGAATGTGGTTTTGAGTTTCAATTTGCTTACTGAAATGGGCTGTCGTTTTTCCGATGGTCCGTAAATCATATCCATTTTTCGCAAGATTTTACTGAAAATTTCTGCCTGTTTCGATACCTCTTTTGCAACAATCAGCAAAGTGACAATTTCTTCTTTATTTTCCGGCGGCGCAATTTTGTCCCAACGGCATTGCATTCCGCTAAGATCCAGCTCCACTCCAAGCGTTTGCTTTGCAGAAAATAATGCGTCATCGCCTTTGATCAGTTTCTCGGCCTCATTTAATCCGTTGCCCAGCATCACCGGAATCGAAAACGACACCGAACTGCTGAACTTCGCAACCCGAATTTCGTTTCCCCGCGCATAAATACTTTCAACCGAAACAGTCCCGGTGCGCAGTTCCAGATTGAAATTCTCAAACGTATTGATCTTGTAAACCGCTAGCGCGTCCATTAAAGTATTGATCAGCGTTGGCGGAACCAAAAATGTCGCGCCATCTCCTCCAAAAAAGAAAGGCACTGTAACGTTCAGGCCAAAGGCAATGTTCAGTACGGTAACAATACTGCCGGTCGCAATCAGGTTTACGTCTTCATGTCGCCCGAGCCCAACGGCCTGCGTCGAACCTTTGATGTCGGTGATGATCACATGCCAATCGGCAGGAACCGCGCTAAACGAGTTTTGTTTTGACAGCAATTCATGCAGCGGCATGTCGCAAAGCGGAAGTTCTGAGTAAAATTGTTCGGAGTTTCCTGTGTCCATTTGTTTGTTCTGGTGTATTCAAAAATAGCGTTTTCAGTAACAGCTTGGTTGGTAAAATATGCTGATTTTAAGATATTTTTTTTACGTCAATAAAACCAAATTCCGTAATCGTTTCATAAAACAACGGTATATCGTAAAAAAAATCATTTCTGTTTGTCTGCAAATCATTAAAAACATGGCGTTTAACTTTCAGGCATTTTTATTGGCTAACAGATTGAAATTTAAAATCTAACTTTTATGAAACCATCTCCAAACTTATTATCTCCACAAAATCATGCGCTGGTTTTGATCGACTTTGAAGGACAAATGGCTTTTGCTACCAAAAGTATCGCGATCAGTGAATTGCGGACCAATGTCGCAATTATTTCAGGTGCATCAAAAATTTTCAATGTTCCAACAATTGTCACAACCGTAGCCGAAACCAGTTTTTCAGGCCCTGTATTTCCTGAAATTGAAGAATTTTATCCATCGGCTGAAACCAAATACATCGAGCGCACTTCCATGAATACCTGGGAAGATGAAGCAGCATACAAAGCCATTGTCGGCACGCAGAAAAAGAAAATCGTTTTTGCTGGATTGTGGACTGGCGTATGCATTGTTGGTCCTGCCCTTTCGGCTTTAACCGAAAATTTTGAAGTCTACGCCATTACCGACGCGTGCGGCGATGTGAGTACCGAAGCCCATGAACGCGCCGTACAAAGAATGGTGCATGAAGGTGTTAAACCGATCACATCGGTACAATACCTGCTCGAACTGCAACGCGATTGGGCAAGGCAGGAAACGTATGTGGCTGTCACCGATTTGATGAAAAAATACGGCGGTGCTTACGGTCTCGGCATTCATTACGCACACAACATGTTGAAACATTAAATCTGTAAAACGCTTCCATCCAACTCACTTCCGATGAAAAAATTTTCATGCCTCCTTTGTATTCTAACCTGCTTTATCGGAGTGAAAATCAGCGCGCAATCTTTTAAACTGCTGCGTTATGATGAAAATTATGAATACCTGAAAGATTCGGTTTCGGGTTTTTACGAACATTTGAAATTTTTGCCACTTTCCAAAAATAAAAGCATATACATTTCATTTGGTGGTGAAGCGCGTTATGAATACGTCGATTTTACCAATGAAGACTGGGGAAGGCTGAACATCGGACACAACACTTTTTTGTTGCAGCGTTACGATTTGCATGCCGATGTTCATTTCGGAAAAACCTTCCGCATTTTTGCGCAACTTCGAAGCGCTTTGCAGGACGGAAGATCAAACGGACCACGGCCCATCGACGAAGACCACCTGAACGTGCAGAACTTATTTCTGGATGCAATCGTCTGGAAAAATACCGATCATTCGTTGCTTATCCGCGCGGGAAGGCAGGAAATCGATTACGGTTCGGGCCGTCTGATTTCGGTTCGCGAAGGCCCAAACGCCAGACTTTATTTCACCGGAGGAAAGGTCGCCTATCAATCGCCGCGCCTTTCGGCAGATGTTTTCGTGATGATGGCCGATACGATCCATCCCGGAATATTTGACAACAAAAGTTCGCGGCAAATCAACCTTTGGGGCGGCTATTCCAAACTGATCATTCCGAAAGCCGGAAACCTCGATTTTTATTACATCGGAATCAAACGAAACAATTCTTTTTTTGAAGAAGGCGTTCAGGACGAACTCAGACACACTGTGGGAACACGGTTCTGGAAATACGGCGGCGGATTTATTTACAACCTCGAAGCCGCATATCAGTTTGGTACTTTCGGAAGCGGAAACATCAACGCCTGGACCGGTTCGGCTGACGTTGGATATTTGTTTGAAAAAACCAAATTCAAACCGTCTATAAACCTGCGTAACGATTACATTTCAGGGGACAAACGCGCCGGAGATGGCAACCTGCAAACTTTCAATCCAATTTACCCGAAAGGCGGTTACTTTGGCTTCAGCCCGCAAATTGGGCCGGTCAACCTCATCGACATCCATCCATACGGAACAATTGATCTGCTTGACAATTTAAAAATGCAGGCCGATGTGGTTTTCAATTGGCGCTATTCCTTGAACGATGGTGTTTACAGGCCCAGCGGCGGATTCAACCTGCCCGGTTCTACGTCAAAAAAACGTTATATCGGCACCGCTTACCTTGCCAGCTTCATATACAGTTTCAGCAAATTCACCACGGTTAACACCGGAATTCAGTATTTCAAAACCGGAAGTTTCGTCAACAGCATCATTGAAAATACAAAAGATGGATTGTTTTTCAACGCCAGACTCGCATTCAAATTTTAATCATTTAAAAAACATACCTATGAAAAACCAGCAACACAACACTAAAAAAATGGCATTCAAAACTTTATTAGCCGTTTTGTTTTTTGCAGTCGGACCGATAAATTTAGTTTATGCCCAGGCTGTCGCCGAAGCGAAAACAACGCCAATCGGAACGGCGAAAATTTGGGGAACGATCGACAATGTTTCCGTTGAAGGTGTGGCTCAGGGTCCGTCTGCACAGGTTACGCCACTGCAAATTGCGTGTGTATTCGAGTATACAGATGGCGATATTTTCACCGCTCCACCCGCTTTGCCCGCAGCACTTAACGGAATGGTCCATCTCGACGAAGCCTTTAAAGGCCTGATTACCCAATTGCGCAAAACAGGGAATTTTGAAGGCCATGCGCTCGAAACTTTACTCATTACGCCTCCTGCCGGAACGCTTGGCGCCAAAAAACTGCTGCTGATTGGCCTCGGAAACCGAAATGCTTTTACTCCCGAATTGATGTCGGCTGTAGCCAAAGTCGCGATGCGTGAAGCGTTGCGGCTAAACGTGACCAGCTTTGCATTTGCCAGCGATCTTAAAGACGCCGGAATCGATTCGCCAACAGCGCTCGTGGCCAAATATGAAGTTCAGGGATTGTTCGAAGCCTATCGCACGGAATCGTTTTTGAAAAGTAAAAAAATGACCGATTTCAAGCCGTTGACCAAAGTGACTTTATTGGCCGGAACTGCATTTTTCGCAGTTGCCGGAGAAGGAATCCAGGAAGCAATCGCCACTATGAACAAAAAATAAACAATGTTATGAAAGCAGATCTCATATTATACAACGGGAAAATCCACAGCTTTAGCCAGAAAAACGAAGCGACGGCAGTTGCGGTAAAAGACGGGAAATTTATTGCTGTTGGTTCCGATTCAGAAATTATGCAATTTACGGATGCAACTACAAAAATGATCGACCTGAACCAAAAGCGCGTTGTTCCCGGAATCAATGATTCACACATTCACCTAATCCGCGGCGGCTTAAATTACAACCTCGAATTGCGTTGGGACGGCGTACCATCATTGGCCGACGCGATGCGGATGTTGAAAGAACAAGTCGACCGTACACCATCGCCACAATGGGTTCGCGTTGTTGGCGGTTGGTCGGAATTTCAATTTGCCGAAAGGCGCATGCCCACATTAGACGAAATCAATGCGATCGCGCCAGAAACGCCGGTTTTTATCCTGCATTTGTATGATCGCGCGTTCATGAACCGGGCGGCGTTAAAAGCTGTCGGTTATACCAAAGATACACCGGCGCCTCCGGGTGGACAAATCCAACGGGAATCCAACGGCGAACCAACCGGATTGATTATCGCTTCACCGAACGCCATGATTTTATATTCTACTTTGGCGAAAGGCCCGAAACTTTCATACGAACATCAGGTCAATTCAACGCGGCATTATATGAAGGAACTGAACCGTTTTGGCATTACGAGCGTCATCGATGCGGGCGGCGGATTTCAGAATTTTCCCGATGATTATAAAGTTGTCAGTGAACTCAACGACAAAAAACAACTGACGGTCCGTATTGCTTACAATTTGTTTACCCAACGTCCGAAAAGCGAATTTGAGGATTTTAGCGACTGGATCGATTCGGTAAAATTGTATCAGGGAGACGACATGTACCGACACAATGGCGCTGGCGAAATGCTGGTTTTTTCGGCAGCCGATTTTGAAGATTTCCTGCAGCCGCGCCCCGACCTTCCTGAAAATATGGAAGCCGAGCTTGAAAAAGTCGTGCGTCTTTTAGTTGCCAACCGCTGGCCATTTCGCCTGCATGCGACTTATAATGAAAGCATTTCCCGTTTTCTGGACGTTTTCGAAAAAGTCAACCGCGACATTCCGTTTAACGGTTTGCCGTGGATTTTTGACCATGCAGAAACGATCGACGAACGCAATATCGAACGCGTAAAAATTCTGGGCGGCGGAATCGCGATCCAAAGCAGAATGGCGTATCAGGGCGAATATTTCACTGACCGATATGGCGCCGAAGCTGCTGCCAATACGCCTCCGGTGAAAAAAATGCTCGAAATGGAAGTTCCGGTTGGCGGCGGATCAGATGCGACGCGTGTGAGCAGCTACAATCCATGGGTTTCGATGTATTGGCTGACAGCCGGAAAAACGGTCGGTGGTTTGCAACTGTACAACGAAAGCAGGTTGAGCCGGGAAACCGCACTCGAACTCTACACGCGTGGAAGCGCCTGGTTTTCTCAAGAGCAACAGAAAAAAGGCGACATTAAGACGGGCATGTTCGCCGATTTGGCCGTATTGGACCAAGATTATTTTAACGTAGAAGATGAAGCGATTAAAGGAATCGAATCGGTATTAACAATGGTCAACGGTGAAATTGTGTATGCCAAAGGTGATTTTTCATCGTTCTCTCCGCCATCGATCCCGATTTTGCCTGATTGGTCGCCAACAAATATTTACAATGGATATTATGATGCTTCGTCGGAAAAACACGCGATCGATTCCCAATTGAAAAAATCCGGAAAACCGGTAGAAAATTCGCAGATCCACAGTTGCTCCGGAAGCTGCGACGTACATGCGCACCAACATGATGCGGCCCGGATGAGCAATGTTCCGGTAAACAATTACAATGCTTTTTGGGGCGCTTTGGGTTGCTCCTGTTTTGCATTTTAAAATTTCAAATTATGGAAATCATTCAATACTTATTCTATTCGGATGTCGGAAATCCTGTCAACAATGCTGCGATGCTTGTTTTCAGGATCTTGCTAGCGCTGGAACTCTTTCGCGTACACGGACTTAAAAAATTTCGGGTTCAAAACGGACAGCGCGAACAAGTCCCGAATCCGTTGCATCTTCCGCAAAATCTCAACAATTTTGTAGCTACTTTCTCCGATACGGTTGTTCCGTTTTTACTGATGGCAGGCATTGGAACTCGATTGGTAATATTGCCAACGATCGGCGTCACTGCAATCGGCTATTTCGTCGTACACCGGAAGGATTCACTTGAAGTCAGGGACGTTCCATATATGTACACTTTGTCTTTATTGTTGCTGCTTTTACTTGGTCCCGGATTGTATTCGGCCGACCATTATCTTTTAAATCTACTAAAAAACTAATTTCATGCTTACAAAAATCGGAATCAAAGAAGAAAATTTAGCAGCAGTCGCTTATTCGTTAAGCCAAATCCTCGCAGATGAATTTGTGTTGTATACCAAAACCAAAAAAGCACACTGGAATGTGGAAGGACCGGATTTCCACAGCAAACATTTGTTTTTCGAATCCCAGTTCCAACAATTGGATAACATCATCGATAGTGTCGCCGAACGCATTCGGACCCTGGGACATTATGCTCCGGGATCGCTAAAAGAATATCTGGAACTCACCCATTTGTCTGAACAATCACGCGAAAGCAATGACAGCAACGGATTCATCACAGAATTATTGGCCGACCACGAAAGCATCCTGATTCATTTGCGCGAGAATATCAACCGCTTCGGCACTGTTTTACACGACCTTGGCAGCAGCGATTACATTACCGGATTGTTGGAAACTCATGAAAAAATGGCGTGGATGTTACGCGCACACCTCAAATAATCTGATCATGGAACAATCAAATAAAGTCTGGTATGTCACGCTGTTGCTGACCACGATCGCCGGTTATTGCGATACCGTAACCTTTGTCGCTGCGGATGCGATTTTTTCGGCGCACGTTACAGGCAATTTCATCGTATTTGCATATCAAATTGTTAAGGGTTCAGATTTTCAGGCGTGGATCAAATTGCTGACCTTTCCGGTTTTTATATTTTCGGTAATTGTTGGCGGAATTATCGCGTCCAAGTCGGTTTCCAAATACAAAATATTGCTTTGGGAAGGCGTATTATTGATTATTTCCGGAACACTCTCTTACGCGTTTGGCTGCCTGAACTGGACTGATAAATGGACGGTTTATTCAGTTGCTTTACTGGTTGTTTTCGCGATGGGATTGCAAAATGCTTTCGGAAAATTATTCGCAAAGGAAACTTACGGCCCAACAACAATGATGACCGGAAACGTGACCCAGGCGTCGCTTGATCTTGGAAATTTTATCAAATCAAAATTTGTCGATTCGGACTTCCGTACGAGCTTAACCAGGCAGATGATCACGATTTTAGGATTTCTTGCCGGCTGTTTCCTGGGTGCGATTGCAGGGAAATATTTCGGATTGGGGACCGTTATTATTCCTGGTTTTGCGATGATTGCATGTTATTTTAAGAACCGGCAAAATGCCTAAATTGCGCGTTCGGAAATTTGCGATAAAAAGTTACCTTTAAACATGCCGAAAACAGTCACCGTATCGAAATTGCGCCGCCAGATTTTTTTGGTGTGTTTGCTTGTGATTTGTGGAATATCAGCATATGCGCAGCCTGAAAAAAAGATTTCCGACTTGCGTTTTAAACTTCAGAATCATGCCGACAACGACCGCGAAAAAGTTGATCTCCTGCAGGATTTGGCGAAGGAACTTTTAACGAAGGAAAGCCATACCAAAACGGATCTTGACAGCGCTGTAGTATTAAAAGACAAAGCCTTTGCGCTAAGCAAAACATTCCAGTACAATAATGGCATCGGGAATAATTTTTTATTGTCGGGTTTGTTGTTGCACCGTCAGGGAGACAGCATCCAATCGGTGCAATGGGTCGCGCGGGCCATTGTCTATTTCAGGAAACAACAATTGCCGCAACAGGAAGCGAAAGGTTACGTGGCATTGGCAGACTTATTTTCGGCAGAAAAAGACGTTACGAAAAAAATCAATTATTACAAAAAGGCTGTGCCGCTTTTCAGAAAATCCAAATCATTGGAAGATCTTGGAAAAACGCTGGAGGCCATCGCGTATTTTTATGACGAACTTGACGATAGCGATCAAACGCAACAATATCTGGAACAGGCTTTATCGGTTTACAAATCCATTCACTACAAAGAGCAGCAAGGCGTTTATTTTTTATTGGCGATCGTCCAGAAAAATCTTGGAAATTCTGAACCTGCGCTGAAATATGCGCTCATAGCAGAAAGTTTTGCATTGGATGCCAATGACCAAAGCATGTTGTTGTATCATATCAACAACCTGATTGCCGGTACTTGCCATTACCTCAACGACAACAATCGGGCGTTGTTGTATTATCAGAAAGCGCTCGAAGTGGCAAAAATGCATAAGGACGCACATTATATTCCGCTGGCGAGCATCAATCTGGCTACTTTAAAAACGGGTACTAAAAAATTTGATGAGGCGGTCGTGGCACTAAAATCGGTAGAACGTGAGTATCCGCTGAAAGATCCTTATACGACGATTCGCTTTTATTATGTTTACCTGACTTCGTATGTTGAAATGAAACAGTTTGATAAAGCAGCATTTTATTACCAAAAGATGCGGGAATTTCTCGAGACTGCGCCGCCTGATTTTCCGCTCAGGGATTTGATGTACCAATCGGTCGTTACGTACTTGCAGGCGACAGGACAGGCCGAAAAAACCTATGTGCTGTTAGACGAATTTAAACAATTCTCGCATAAAAGAAATAATTTCCGGATGGCCGACATTGAAATGATGTATTATTTGACCGATTCGGCTTTGGGAAACTATAAATCGGCGATTGTACATTTAAAACGCAACAAAGTGATCAGCGATTCAATTTTTAGTCTGGAAAACCGCAAACAATTGTCGGCGCTCCAAATCAAATTCGAAACCCTTAAAAAAGACAAAAGCATCAAACAGCTCGAGCAGCGCGACCGGCTTCATGAAACACAGATCAAAAGCGACGCGGTGAAAGTATATATTTTGATTGGAAGCATCGTAATTCTGGCCATTTTCTCAGGTTTGTTGTACAACCGTTCGAGGCTCAAACAGCGCAGCAATAAAAAACTGGAAATCAAACAGCAGAAAATCAACAAACAAAATGAACTGCTTAAAAAACTGGTGTCCGAAAAAGAATGGCTGCTAAAGGAAATCCACCACCGTGTGAAAAACAACCTGCAAATTGTGATCAGCCTTTTGAACACCCAATCGGCTTATCTCGAGAATGAAGATGCGCTGCTCGCAATCCAAAACAGCCAGCACCGCATGCACGCCATGTCTTTGATCCATCAAAAATTATATCAATCGGATAATCTTGCGAGCATTGACATGTCGTGGTACATTCACCAATTGGTGGCCTATTTAAAAGATTCGTTTGATTCGGGCAGCAAAATCACCTACCAACTCGAAACCGAACGGGTCGATCTCGACGTGGCACAGGCTGTTCCGCTGGGATTGATCCTGAACGAAGCGATCAGCAACGCGATCAAGTATGCATTTCCAAACGAGAAAAAGGGCCACATCAACATCGCACTCAAAAATATTAAAAATGATTTATTCGAATTGACCATTTCCGATAACGGAATTGGACTTCCAAAAGATTTTAATCTCGAAAACAGCCAATCTCTTGGCATGAGCCTGATGAGCGGACTGAGCCAGCAGGTTGATGGAGATTTCCTATATGAAAATAACAACGGACTCAGCATTACCGTCACATTCACGCGAAACCAACAGTTACAAAATACCGAAAAACCTACAAACCAGATTGCCTAAATGAAAGAGAAAATTTTAATCGTAGAAGATGAATTTATTGTAGCCAATGACCTGAAGATCATGCTCACCAAGGCTGGATATCAGATTTGCGGCACAGCTTCTTCCGTTGTCCAGGCGCGTCAGATTATCGAATCCAAAAAACCGGATTGGGTATTGCTCGACATCATGCTCAAAGGCGACCTCAACGGCATCGATCTCGCGTGGGAATTGCTGGAGCAGAAAGTCCCGTTTTTGTACATTTCGGCAAATACAAACCAATCCATTCTTGAAGCGGTTAAAGAAACGCAGCCGTATGGTTTTATGGTGAAGCCTTTTCGGGAAAAGGATCTGCTGGTGATGCTCGACATTGCGCGTTACAAATATGCTTTTGAAAAAGGAAATGCGGTTCGTCCAACGACAGTTTCGTCAGCTGAATCATTCGATGGAATTATTGGCCAAAGCGTCAAATTGCTCGAGGTCCTGAAAAAAATCGCCATCGTTGCCCCAACCGAAACCTCTGTGTTGATATTGGGCGAAAGCGGAACCGGAAAGGAAAAAATCGCACACGCAATCCACGATCTTTCGGGCAGGAAGTCGAATCCGCTTGTAGTTGTGAATTGCGCTGCGCTGCCGGTTTCATTGATCGAATCGGAATTGTTTGGGCACGAACGCGGTGCTTTCACCGGAGCCAACAATCTGAGGCTTGGCAAATTTGAACAAGCCGACGGCGGAACGATTTTTCTGGATGAAATTGGCGAACTGCCACTGGATTCACAAGTTAAACTCCTGCGTGTGCTTCAGGAAAAAGAAATCGAAAGACTCGGCGGCGACAAAACCATAAAGGTAAACGTACGCATTATTGCCGCAACCAACAGAAATCTCGAAAAAGAAGTCGCCGAAGGCCGGTTCCGACTTGATTTGTATTACCGACTCAATGTGTTTCCGGTCGAATTGCCGCCGTTGCGCGAACGAAAAGAAGATCTTGAAAATCTCGCCAATTATTTTCTGAAAAAATACAGTCTTAAAGCACGTAAAAATATTAATGAGATTGCGCAAAAAGCGTTTCAGCAATTGGCTGAGTATGAATGGCCGGGAAACATCCGCGAACTCGAACACATTATCGAACGTCATGTACTGCTGGCACAGGAGAATACTATAGAACATTTTGATCTTCCTGTTGCTTACGCCAAACCTATTAAGGAAACCGACGGCGCGCTGCTCTCAATGGAAGATATGGAACGGGAACACATTATGAATGCGCTGATTGCTTGCAACGGAAAGGTTTTTGGTCCGGGTGGCGCGGCAGAAATACTCAAAATTCCTACAACGACGCTGTATTCAAAAATGAAAAAACTTGGCATTCGTCAGGAATATTTATAAAATTACCAATAAAACAAAGACAACATGGCAACAATAAAACTGGAACTCAACGAGAAACAACACGGTGGTTTTAATCTATATGAAAACGACACTAAAATTGGCGAAATGGCCGTCAGCATTGCAAATGGCGCATTAACGGTTTACCATACTGAAGTTGACGAAGCATTCTCGGGACAAGGCTTGGCGAAAGACCTGCTTGACGAAATGGTCGCATACGTCAGAAAAAACGATCTTAAAGTGATTCCGCTTTGCCCTTATGTATTTGCGCAATTCAAACGACATCCGGACACTTACGCCGACATCTGGAAAAAAGACTGATACACTTAAAAATCTGAAATTATGCATACAGCAAATATTATAAAATCGGGAAAGTCCGCTGCGACGAAAGCATTGATCATGCTTCACGGCCGTGGCAGCAATGCAAACGATATTTTGTCATTGGCAAACCATTTGAACGTTGGCGAATTTGCGCTTTATGCGCCTCAGGCGACCAATAACAGTTGGTATCCGCAATCATTTCTGGCAAAACCTGAAGCCAATGAACCGTGGTTGTCTTCGGCACTTGATGTTGTTCAGCAAACATTAAATCAGGCGGTATCAGACGGTATTTCAACCGAAAACATTTATTTCACTGGATTTTCCCAAGGTGCTTGCCTGGTATCTGAATTTGTTGCGCGGCATGCGGCAAAATACGGCGGAATAGCCATTTTTACAGGCGGACTCATTGGCGATCAGATTTATGAAAACAATTATAACGGAGAATTTGGGAACACGCCGGTTTTCATCGGCAGCAGCAATCCTGATTTTCACGTTCCGGTTGAGCGCGTCTCTGCCACAACGAACATACTGAAAAAACTGGGCGCTCATGTTACCGAAAAAATCTACGAGAACATTGGGCATACAATTATTCCTAACGAAATTGAATTGGCCAACGAACTAATTTTTAAATGAAAATTGATGTTTCCAATAACAAGAATTTACAGCGACACAAATGGTGACAGCCATTTTGAAGATTTATCTGTTCCATTAAACGACAAAGGTAAAATTGGTTTGTTGTCCGATCCGAATCCTGCAAAAAATATTATTTTCCGTGAAGTTCCGGCATCTTACGATTACGGTTTCCACAATGCGCCACAACGGCAATACATCATTTTACTCGATGGCGGCGTAAGCATTGAAACATCGCTGGGCGAAATCCGTGAATTTAAAACAGGCGACATTTTGCTTGTGGAAGATACACAGGGAAAAGGCCACAAAACCAAAAACCTGGAAAACCGACCGAGGAGATCGATTTTCGTCACCTTATAAATAACAAGATCATGGAAAAAGAAACGGGAAGAATGGAAGGTTTCAGCGACGGTGTTTTTGCGATTGCCATTACGCTGCTCGTGCTCGATTTACATGTTCCCGAAGTAAAAGACATTGGCAGCAGCGATGCGCTGATTCGATATTTGCAAAGCCAATGGCCTTCGTATCTCGCATTTTCTTTGTCTTTTTTTAGCATATTTATCATGTGGGTCAACCACCATAAAATTTTCAAACAAATTTACAGCAGGAATACGGGACTGACGTTTGCCAACGGACTTGTGCTGTTTTTTGCATCTGTAGTTTCCTATCCAACGGCTTTGCTCGCAAGGTATTTTGATACGCCGTCGGCTCCAGTTGCGGTCGCGGTTTATACTGGTTTGTTTGTGCTGATCAACCTGTCGTATATTTTATTGTGGGAAATCGCAAGTAAAGACCGAAAATTACTGCGGCCAAACACTACAAAAACAACGATTCGTAAAATCAAAATGGAATACATTTACGGACTTCCGGTGTATCTTCTTGCTTTCGGATTGTCATTTTCATTTCCGGAAATTTCACTTGTAATTTGTCTCGGATTGTGGATTTTCTGGGCGTTGTCTTCGGGAAAAATCGAGGTTCGCGAAACAGTATAAGTTCAAAACGTTTGTATATATTTTCGGTCGAATAACCAAATTTGGTTTGTTTTTTCCCGAAATTGGCCTTGCTTAAATCATCTTTTATGAATCAGAAAAATCCAGATGCCAACGATTTGCTCAAAACACGCGAACAGGAACAACTGTTGTGGCTTTCGTTGAGCAGTGCGTTTGCTTCAATTTCTGATTTAGGAAGTTTTGAATCGGCTATCAGCCAACAATTGAAAAACATGTTACAATTCGATTTCGCCGCCATTGGAACAACCGATGCGAATGAAATTGATTACCAATTGTTTTACACAACGAATGTCCAGCAAAATCAGCACGTTTTTTTTAAAGTTGCCGACGGGTTTTTCGACAAAGCTTTGGGTTCGCCCGAACCGCTAAAATTCAATTTTTCTTCCCTGAAGAATAAGAAAATCCAACTTCCCGAATTTATCGAAAAACAGTTACAATTGGGCGCGCGTGAGCTTATTTTCATGCCGTTACATTATCAGAAAAATTGTCCTTCTGTATTGTTTCTGTTTTTTAAAAAACCGCAAAGCATGCAACCATCGGTCGAAAGATTGCTCAAAAGGCTGAGCCTGCCTTTGTCTTTGTCGGTTTCCAATTTGATCGTTTTGCAGAAAATCGATAATTATCATTCCGATCCGAAATCCATTTCACAGTCTGTAATCAATACGATCGTTATGGAAGAACTGGAAACTAAAATTGAGTGGATCGGAAACAGTCCGCAGTTAAAAGCAATCTCGGATCTGGCCAAACAGGTCGCGCCGTCAGATTCCGGTGTGCTGATCCTTGGCGAAAGCGGAACCGGAAAAGAAATTATCGCACAAATGATCCACCAGAATTCACCGCGGAAATCCAAAGAAATGGTTCGAGTAAACTGCGCTGCGATTCCGGCAAATCTCATCGAAAGTGAATTGTTCGGACACGAAAAAGGCAGTTTTACCGGAGCAACCGATTTGCGTATCGGAAAATTTGAACTCGCTGATGAAGGAACTTTATTTCTGGACGAAATTGGTGAACTTCCACCAGATCTGCAATCGCGGTTGTTGCGTGTGCTTCAGGAAAAGGAAATCGAACGCATTGGCGGAAAAAAAACCATTAAAGTGGACGTGCGGATTATTGCGGCAACCAACCTTGATTTGCTGTACGAAGTTGGCGAAGGCCGGTTTCGCAACGATCTTTATTACCGTTTGAATATCTTCCCGATCTTGATTCCGCCGCTGCGGGAACGTGTAGACGATATTGCGCTTTTGGCCGGACATTTTGTACAGCATTTTGCAGATAAGTTAAATAAAAAGATCACTGGCCTCTCTGTAAAAGCACTCGAATCTTTAAAACTGTATTCGTGGCCTGGAAATGTACGCGAACTCAAACACCTGATGGAACGCAGCGTTTTATTGGCTTCAGGTTCGGTCATTAAGGACGTTTCGCTGCCGGAATTACAAACCGGAAACTTTACCAGCAGCCAACCTGATTTCCATATCAGACCTTTACAAGAAATTGAAAAAGAATACATTCTCAAAGTTGTAAAATTCTGCAACGGCCGCATTTCCGGACCCAACGGCGCTGCTTTAAAACTCGGAATTCCATCTACGACTTTGATTTCCAAAATGGAAAAACTCGGCATCCGAAAAGCACATTTTTCGAAAAACAACAATTTGTAGTTGTAGCCAACAGATTCATTTTAATCACTTTCTGTAAAATTACTCATGAATTTACGAAATGCCGTGCAGAAAAAACCAAACTAAAACAAGTAACGTTTTAAAAATCAATACCTTATAATTTAGGTGTACTTTTTGGCTTAAGGATTACAATTAGTAACCCTTAAGTATCAAATCATGCACAAAACCAACATTCAAAATCCGGCGCGACCGTCGGACAAAAAAAATTTCCTGACAATAATGGCGACGATGCTGTCGGTAATTTTATTTTCTGCCTGCAATAAAACGCAAACAGTTAGCGAAACACCATCTGAAAACAAAACTTCAGAAACTGCCGCACGCAAAGAATACATCGAAGTGGAACCAAATGTCAGGCTGCACGTAACCGATCTTGGAACCGGAAAACCTGTCGTTTTAATCCACGGTTATCCGCTCAGCGACGCCATGTGGGAATACCAATATACTGCGCTTGTCAAAGCCGGTTACCGCGTTATCGGGATTACGCTGCGTGGCTTTGGCCAGTCCGATAAGCCTTTCGGCAAATATGACTACGATCAGTTTGCTACGGATATTAAATCGGTGTTGGATCAACTCGACATTAAAGACGCGACGATCGGCGGACATTCGATGGGCGGCGCAATTGCACTGCATTACGTGGCAAAATTTGACGGCGCTCACATTAGCAAACTGGCCTTATTTTCAGCAGCGGCACCTTGCCATACAAAAAAACCAGATTATCCCTATCCGCTTTTCACCAACGAAGACATCACCAATTGGATTGCGCTTTGTGAAACCGACCGTCCTGCGTTGCTTGCTGCCGTAGGTTCAAAATTTACGCTTACGCCAACATCGCTTACTCCGGGAATTGGCGGCTGGCTTTACGGACAGGAATTGCAATCGTCTGCTTATGCGATGGCCCAGGCGCTGATTGCGTTGCGCGACGAAGACCTGAGAGCAGATTTGCCGAAGATCAAAGTACCAACGTTAATTTTCAACGCAAAACAAGATCAGATCGTCGCTTATACATTGGCCGAACAAATGAACAAAGCCATCGCCGGATCAAAACTTGTCGCATTTGACAAAAGCGGACATGCTTCATTTGTAGAAGAAAAAGACAAGTTCAACGAGGAGTTTATCAAATTTATAAAAGAGTAAATCTGCAAAGCCAGGCTGTTGAAAAAACAACGGCCTGGTTTCGTTTTATCGAAATATCCATGCAAATGAACAATCCGCAACCTTCATTCGACACCATGACCGAAGCATTAAACTGGCTTCAGTCTATCGGTTTCACACACGATTTTAACCTGGACGGCGATTGCATCCGGTTCAACCATCCTACTCAGAGTCTGTCGCCCGACGACTTTACGATCGAATATTTTTTCCGGTTCGAAGGCGATACAGATCCTGGTGACGAAAATATCGTTTATGGCATCAATTCGGAAACTTTCCAGATCAAAGGTGTTATGATCAGCGCTTTTGGTGTTTACGCTGATCCGATTTCAGACCAAATGCTTAAAAAACTAACCATTCATTAAATAAAACATATGCAAAACCAAGATTCAACTCAAGGCAAAACGGCATTTGATGCCAATGATTTCCTGCTCGTTCCAGCGCGTACTTTTGAAGATCTTAAAATTGGTGAAATATTTCGCGCCCCGAGCCGGACATTGACTGACGCACATGCTTCGGCATTCCAAACCGTTTCCTGTGACAACCATCCCGTTCACTATGATGCGGTTTGGGCCAAAAAGCACGGACACGACGCGCCGGTCGTTCACGGACTGCAGGTATTGGCTTTTACCGCGCCTGGTGCCACACTTTTTCCTCATGTTATTGGGGAAGTTTTTATCGCTTTTACAGGTTTGTCGTGTGAATTTTTGAAAGAAGTGCATTCGGGCGACACGTTATATCCGGCGCTGGAGATCATTGCACTGATCGACCACGGAGAGACGGCGACCGTTGTAACTGCGGCGACCGTACACAACCAGCGTGGCGAATGCGTCCTGAGTGGCGAACATAAATACTTGTTGAAAACTTCAAAATAAGGTTGCTGCTATTTGATTTTCTGGCTGCAACACAGCTTTTTTTCATTGGCTGGAGCCGGTTCCAGAGCAATTCGAAATTTAGAATCGTTCTATGGTTTTCACGCTTCAATTATTGGTTTTTAAATGTAATTTTATAATTGTCAACAATCATAATTTTGCATGTATACGATCACCAATGAAGAAGTGCTGAATGCCGGACTGGCCGAAGCCAATGCGAAAATACGCCAACTTAACGACCACAAAATCGGGTTGCTGATGGAATCACTTGGACTCGGAAAAGACCAACTTCCTGAAGATTACCTGAAATGGGAAACCATCTTGATTATTGCGCCCAGCCGTAAAGTGGCGCACGAACTCAGGCCTTATAAATTCGCGATTGACCGCATTGCGATCGCTACCAATATCAACGCAAAAAAAATCCATATTTTCAACCTCGAAGATTGGAAAATTGCATTCCGGAACAAAACCCAATTGCAAATTCGAAACCTGCTTAAAACCAGTTTTGGCGGCGAAAGAAAAACAGCGGAATCATTCAAAAAAGAACGCTGATTTATGTTGGCAAATAAAACCGTTTTCCCGAACTGATCATCTCATAATACGCTTTATCAATCCATTCCTGATGGTCTTTGTGCGCAATACGAACCATGGCGTCGGCTCGTTGCCGCAGCGTTTTTCCGTACAGTTCAGCGATCCCGTTTTCGGTAATGATATATTGTGCGTGTGCTCTGGTAGTAACAACGCCCGCGCCTTCTTTCAAAAAAGGTACAATCCTGCTCTGCCCCGTTTTTGTGGTTGACGGAAGTGCAATGATCGCTTTTCCGCCATCGCTCAGGGAAGCACCTCTGACAAAATCCATTTGGCCACCCACGCCCGAATACATTTTGGCACCAATTGAATCGGCACAAACCTGTCCGGTAATATCAACTTCGATCGCCGAATTGATCGCGACCATTTTCGGATTTTTCCGAATGCGTGAGGTATCGTTTACAAATGACGATTCGCGCATTTCTATAAACGGATTGCCATCAACAAAATCATACAGCCGTTGCGACCCGATCAAAAATGTCGCCAGCGCCTTGCCTTTACTGATGCCTTTATATTTGCAGTTGATCACGCCACTTTCAATCAGGTCAATAATACCATCCGAAAACATTTCGGTATGCAAACCAAGATCTTTGTGGTTTTTGAGGTTTTCAAGCGCGGCATTTGGAATGGACCCAATGCCCATCTGGAGCGTACTTTTGTCGTCAATAAGGGAAGCGATGTAACGTCCGATCCTGTTCTCGGTTTCAGAAATCGGCGGCATTTCGTGGCTGTGGATTTCAGTTTCCACTTCGCAGAAATAATCGATCTCCGAACTGTGGATAATTGCGTCACCAAAGGTTCTGGGCATTTTCGGATTCAGCTGTGCAATGACTACGCCTGCATTTTCTACGGCCGCAAGTGTCGCCTCTACCGAAATTCCAAGCGAACAATAACCGTGTGCGTCCGGCGGTGAAACATGGATAAAAGCAGCGTCAAGCGGAATGGTTTTTTTTCGGAACATATTCGGCAATTCGCTAAGGAAAACCGGCGTATAAGATCCATTTCCCGCAGCCAGCGTATGCCGTACATTTTTACCGATGAAGAAAGAATTGACGTGGAAACTTTCCGCAAGTTCCGGATTCGCATAAGGCGCCGCTCCTTCAGTATGCAAATGGCAGATCTCAACATTTCGGAGTTCGGCGGAACGATTTGCCAAAGCTGAAGTTAAAACCGATGGTGTTGCCGCAGCTGCCTGCACATAAACGCGCCAATTGGACTGGATGATTTTTACGGCATTCTCGGGAGATATAAATTTGCTCATGTGATTTATTTTTGACAAATTTCGGCAATCAGCAGCACGAAAAATATGATATAAATCATATGTGAATGATGAAAGAGCAACATTTTATAACATCCATAATTTCTAATAAACGTTGATGAATTTTTTATTTTTGCGTTGGCTGGACCAAATAAAATCAAAAAACGTGTGTAATTCTGTTGGATTTTCTATTTTTATAGTATGGCACAGTAACATCCACGCCACCTGAACACGAATATGGAAAATTTTCTTGACGACTTCCCAATATTATTGCGCACCATTAAAGCGGACGGAAGTTGCCTATCATTTAGTAAAGAATGGTTTGTAAAAACCGCGATTCAAAACGGCGATCCGCAATTGTCATGGCTTGACACAATCCACGATTCAGACCGAAAAACTGTTGAGAAAAATGTGTCCGAAGCTGCAAAAATACAACGTCCATTCAGCGTCACTTACCGGTTGTTGCAAAAAGATGGCAGTTACCAAATGTATCGGGAAGATGCGAATCCTAGTTTTTCGAAAACTGGCGAATATAAAGGTTTGGCTGCAGTATTGACACCGGTTTTAGAAACTTCCACTTCCGAATACCGCTCGCTTCAGATTCTTCGTGACATCGTTGAAAAAGCGCCTTTCCCAATTGGCGTGTACACTGGAAAAGAGATGAAAATTATGGTTGCCAACAAATCCATTACTGATGTTTGGGGAAAAGGCCCGGATGTCATTGGGAAAAATTATGCTGATATATTACCGGAAATCAGCACAAAAATCTTATCAGAACTGGATGCGGTTTATACGACCGGAATCGATGTTCATGAAGAAAACCAATACGTACCATTGGAAACAAATGGCGTTCTTGAACCTTACTATTTCAATTATAAATTTACGCCGTTGTATGATGAAAATGGCAGCATTTACGGTGTGATGAATACCGCTGCTGTTGTAACCGACGTAAATGTTGCCAAAAAAAAACTTACGGAAAGTGAGGCCAAATTCCGCTCACTAATTGAAGAAGCACCCGTAGCTACCTGTCTTTTTATTGGGCGCGAACTCAAAATCGAAATAGCCAATCAGCAAATGATCAGTCTTTGGGGAAAGGACAATAAAGTCATTGGCCAAACACTCGAAGAAGCGCTACCGGAAATAAAAGGCCAGCCATTTCTGGAAATCCTCGATCGTATTTTTGTCAGCGGCGAGACTTTCGAAGCCATTGAAACACCTGTTCATTTGATGATTGATGGCGCCCTCAAAACCATTTTTTGCGATTTCACTTATAAACCATTACGTGACGAAAGTGGAAAAGTATACGGAATCATGGATATGGCAGTCGATGTAACTGAAAGGGTTTTGTCCCGCCAGAAAATTGAAGAAAACCAGCGCCAGCTTCTTAATTCATTCGAACAATCGCCTGTGGGCATTGCGATTGTTCGAAAAAAGGACCTGACCTTTACTATGGTCAACCCGTTTTATTCGGAGCTCGTGGGCAGGCTTCCACATGAACTTTTGAACAAACCTTTACTTGAAGCGTTGCCGGAACTCGCCGGACAAGGTTTCGATAAAATCCTTGAAAATGTGATTGAAACCGGCGTTCCGTTTATCGCAAATGAGATTTCGGTCGATTTGCTGCGAAACGGCGCCCTTGAAAAAATTTATGTCGATTTGGTTTACCAACCGCAATATGGCGAAAACAAGCAGGTTTTTGGCGTATTTGTCGTTGCCACGAATGTGACGCAGCAGGTGGTTTCAAGAAGAAAAGTGGAGGCCAGCGAGGCCAAACTTCGCTCCGTGATCGCCAATGCGCCTGCCGGAATCGGAATTTTTGTTGGCCGCGACCTTATCGTGCAAATGCCGAACAAAACATTCATCGACATCGTAGGAAAAGGTCCGGACATTACCGGAAAACCGTTGCGCGAAGTCATGCCTGAATTGCTCACGGAAGGCCAGCCATTTCTGAAGATTCTTGACGATGTTTACACGACCGGAAAGATGTTTCACAGTTATGGATCTCAGGTCAAAATCGTGCAAAACGGCCTGATGACTTACAATTACTACAACATTACCTACTCGCCTTTGTTTGACGAAAACAACGAAGTGTATGCGATATTGGATATTGCGATCGATGTGACCGAAGCAGTCCACGCGCGCCAGAAAGCAGAAGATGCCGAAATTGCCTTACGCGGCGCCGTTGAACTCGCGGAACTTGCCACCTGGGAACTTGATGTCAAAAGCAATACGTTTAATTATTCAGACCGTTTCAAAGAATGGCTTGGTTTTGACGAAGACAGTAAAACGCAGGAAGATGTTTACAATCCGCTGCCCGGAGAATACAGACAACTGGTTCCCGATGCAATTTTTGAAGCCATTAGACCGGGTGGAACTGGCCGCTATGTCAATGAACATCCGATCATCAATCAGACCACGGGCGAACAACGCATCATCCATGGACAAGCCCAATTATTTTATGATTCTGACGGCAATCCGGAAGTCCTGCGCGGTACGGCACAGGATGTGACACGCGAACGCGAATTGCAACAACAGCTGGAATATGAAGTTAAAAAACGAACTGAAGAATTGCAGGAAGCCAATGCCGGACTCGCCGATGCGAATTCCAATTTGCAGCGATCGAATGCCGAACTCGCCCAATTTGCCTATATCGCATCGCATGACTTACAGGAACCGGTTAGAAAAATCAGCATTTTTGCGACGATGCTTGAAGACCAGTTGGGAGAAATTGGGCCACAAGCCAAAAATTACCTGACAAAAATCAACAATGCCGCAGCGCGAATGGGCGTATTGATCCGTGATGTACTCGCCTACTCGCAATTGGCAAACGAAAATGAAAATTTCATTGCGGTCGACCTGAATAAAATTGCGGAATCTGCCATATCCGACTTTGAACTGGTCATCGAACAAAAAAACGCCAGGATCACTTTTCAGGCATTGCCGGTTGTCGAAGCAATTCCGTTGCAGATGTCCCAATTGTTTGGCAACCTGATTTCAAATTCGCTAAAATACAGCCGCCGCGATGTCGCTCCGGTTATCGAAATCCATGCAAACATACTTACCGCCGACGAAGCCGTTGAACACGGAATATTCGAGGCTGGTGATTATTATAAAATTTCGTTTACAGACAACGGAATTGGTTTTGGTCCCGAATACGCGCAGCAGATTTTTAATATTTTCCAAAGGTTGCACGGCAAAGCGGAATATGCGGGAACCGGCATTGGCCTGGCCATCTGTAAAAAAATTGTACAGAACCACAACGGCGGAATTTATGCGGTTTCCAATGAAGGAAACGGTGCAACTTTTACAATCCTGCTTCCAATAAGCCAGCACCGGAAAACGATATCGTTGGTTTCGAATAAATAATTTGTATGAAAATTATCATTGTTGGCGCGGGAGCAGCAGGTTTAATGGCAGCGTACGAACTGGTAAGAAAAGGTGCCGAAGTCGTGTTGCTGGAATCGCTTGATCGCATTGGCGGCCGCATCCACACATTAACCCCTGAAGGTTTTTCAAACCAAGTTGAAGCCGGAGCAGAATTTATCCATGGAAATCTGCCGCTGACTATAAGGCTGATGAAAAAAGCAAAATTGGCTTACACGCCAACCAAAGGTGAAATGTATGATGTAAAAAATGGCCGGCTTCAAAGCGGTTTTGGCCAAAGCAAATTGTGGGAAGCATTTTACAAATCGACGTCGGATTTGAAAACAGATTGTTCCGTACTTGAGCTTTTGCAATCTGAATTTTCGGCGGCAAAATATTCCAAACTCCGCGAAGAAGTTTCCGATCAGGCGCAAGGACTGGATCTCGCCGATATTTCCAGGCTCAGCGTGTTTGGAATCCGGGATGAATGGGCGAATGAAGAAATCGAATTCCGCCCGGACGCAGGTTATTACACTTTTTTACAATGGCTGCTCAATGAAACGGTTTCAAACGTATTTCAGTTAAAATTGAACGAAACGGTCGAATCCATTCATTGGTCTGCCCAAAGTGTAACAGTGAAAACGCAAAACCACCAGTGGACCGCAAACGCTGTATTGCTCACTTTACCTCCCGTTTCATACGCTGAAAACGCCATTACATTCACGCCCGAAATCACGACGGAACTTTCCCTTTTTCAAAATATCGGCTTTGGAGAAGTCATTAAAATCTTACTCGAATTTGAGTATCCGTTCTGGGAAAAAGAATATCCGGATCTCGGTTTTTTGTTTGCGGAAGCCGGTTTTACATTTTGGACCCAACTTCCGAAACGCAGTCCGGTAATGACAGCCTGGCTTGGAAACGACTATGCTTCGGATTATGGTTCTTTAAGCGATGCCGAACTTTGTGAAATGGCCGTAAAAAAATTACAAAAGGCGCTAAAAACAGACCTGAGAACACTTTACAGATCAGGCGTTGTTTTCAGGCATACGCGGAACTCGCATTCCGGTGGCGGCTATTCGTGGCCAACGCTGTCAGGTCCTAAAGCTATAAAAACATTAAAAAAAGGCATTCAGGATACGATCTGGTTTGCGGGTGAAGCTTTATTTATCGGAAAGGGAACGGCGACTGTGGAAGCCGCCTTGCAAAGCGGAAAAAAAGCCGCGGCTTCAATTTTATCCGTTCGGGACAAATAAAGGTCCGGAACAATTTGCGTAACTTTGGAAAATTCACAGCCTTTTTCAAATTCGGATGTCAATTGGAAAAAGCTTTTTTCACACCAAAATTCTCCCGTTATGCTGCTTTTTTCCACCGAAGACAAACTCAACGAACGCATCAAGGAACTTACGTGTCTTTATGATTTGCTGACTGTTGTTAAAAAAGATTTGCCGCTTGAAGAAGCGTTGCCAGAATTTGCGCAGGTTGTAAAAAAAGCGTTCCTGTACGAACAATACGCAACGGTAGAATTGAAACTTGACCATTATCACTTTTTTACCATTCCGATAACGGACTCAACGGTTTATATTGAAAATGAGCTGTTGGTATTCGATAAAATTTCAGGTTACATTCGTGTGCATTATCCGTCGGCCGATTTCGAAAATGACGCTTTCATACCTGAAGAATTGTTGCTTTTGAATAAGGTCGCCGCCGAGATCAGTGCGTATTCCGAAAAGAAAATCACCTACGACCGCAATTTGCTTTTCAACCGAAATGCCGCGCATCTTGACCGTCTTTCGATTTTGGGCGAAATCACCGCAGGAATTGCACACGAACTCAACACACCGCTTGGTAATATTTTGGGTTTTGCCGAACTGATCGAAAAACAAAGTTGCGACAGCCAAATTCGCCACGACATTTCAAAAATCATCAATTCGGCGATTTATTCGCGGGAGATTGTCAAAAAATTGATGTTCTTTTCGTGTGATATGCCGCAAAACGCGGAACTGGTGAAAGTTGCGCCGGTTTTTTCACAAGTGTTGGCTTTGCTGGGACAAAATTTTAAAAAGGCGAAAGTCGATTGTTCGTTTAACGTCCAAAATCCGGAACTTAAAGCCAGGATTGACAGCGTGCAACTGACGCAAGTGTTGTTTAATATCCTGATCAATTCCATTTATGTCGCGCCGGAAAACAGTAAAATCGCTGTTAGCGTTACAAATGACGACAGCCATTTTTATTTTGAAATTGCCGATCAGGGACCAGGAATTCCAGATGCTGTGAAACCAAAAATATTTGAGCCGTTTTTCACGACCAAACCTGTCGGAGAAGGAACCGGCCTCGGATTAAGCGTCGTGCACGGCATTATTAAAAGCCACGCCGGAACCATTTCTGCGAAAGACAATAAACCGAATGGCGTTGTTTTCAGCGTCAGCCTTCCTTTAAATCTGAATCCATGCGACTAAAAAAAGAAAACATACTGATTGTTGACGACAACTACGACATGCTCGAATTGCTGCAGCGAAATCTGAAAGCCGCCAATTATCATACGTATAAAGCATCATCGGTTACCGAAGCCATTGACGTCCTTAAATACAGCCCAATTGATTTGCTGATCACCGATTTGCAAATGCCCGGAATCAATGGGATGGAACTTATAAAATTTGCCGATGAACACTATCCGTCTGTTCCAAAACTTGTCGTAACAGGATATCCTTCGGTAGAATCGGCTTTGACCGCCGTAAAATCGGGTGCGCTCGAATATTTGATTAAACCGTTTACGTCTGAAGAACTGAAAAAAGCAGTCGACGGCGCTTTCAAAAACAATGCTTCAACGGCAAAAAAAACCAATCCGCTGCCCGAAACTGAAAACAACAGCTACGCCGGAATGTCCGGAAATTCGAAAGCTTTTAAAAACCTGATTGATGTGATTGAACGCGTCAAAAACAACAAAGCAACAGTGCTGATCCAGGGCGAAAGCGGCACCGGAAAAGAACTGATCGCAAAAGCCATTCATTATAAAGGCGCCTTTGCAGCTGGTCCGTTTGTTGCGGTGAATTGCGGCGGAATTCCCGAAAACCTGCTGGAGTCGGAATTGTTCGGATATGTAAAAGGTGCATTTACCGGCGCCAATGAAACCAAAAAAGGGTTGTTCCAGGCTGCCAATGGCGGGACGATTTTCCTGGACGAAATTGGCACTGCGCCACTTGCTGTCCAGGCCAGATTGTTAAGGGTTTTGCAGGAAAAAGAGGTCAGCATGATCGGCTCGCACAAACCGGAAAAAATAGACCTGCGGATCATATCGGCAACCAACAGCGCACTTAACGAAATGGTTTCGCGCGGTACTTTCCGCGAAGACTTGTATTACAGGCTCAATGTGGTTAATATTGAAACCACGCCGCTTCGCGAACGGACGGCAGATATTCCGGCAATTGTCCAAACATTCCTCAAAAAATATGGTTCAGAATACGGAAAACCCGACACGATCATTTCTGAAAAAGCACTGGAAATCTTATTGCGTTATTCCTGGCCGGGAAATGTTCGCGAACTTGAAAACATCATCCAACGCCTGATTATTCTGAGTGATGGAAGCATCGATGTCTCGGATATTCCGGACAATTTAAAATACCAGCAGCCAAAAGATACGGAAATGTTGGCTTCGCTGAAAGATGCTGAAAAATCACACATTCTCAAAGTATTGAATGCTGTCGAAAACAACAAAACCAAGGCTGCCGAAATCCTTCAGATTGACCGAAAAACACTGCGCCAAAAGCTGTTGTAACCCGGATACATATTCCCCAGCCGGGGCGATTCTCCCCGGCTGTAAAATGCACTTTAGTTTTACTCAAAACCCAACAACCTGATATACAATCGTTATCGTATTGATAGCTGCTAATGGCATGCACTTTGCCTTTTGGTGCCGCGTATGAAAAAAACTCCGGGCGTTTCAAAGGAATCGGCCGGCCAGTTTGCGTACAAAAAGTATTTGCAACATTATCTATAACATATGATCACGCTAAAAGAGCCCAAACAAAAAAGCATGTATGAGAACGTGATGGAACAGTTCAACAAAACTGCCGATTCCATGCAATTGAACCCTGACATCAGAAAGATCCTATCGATTACCAACAACGAGATTATCCTGCATTTTCCTGTAAAAATGGACAACGGCCAGGTGGAAGTTTTTACCGGATACCGTGTGCAGCACAACAATGCACTTGGTCCGTACAAAGGCGGACTTCGGTACCATCCAACAGTAGATGTTGACGATGCAAAAGCACTGGCCATGTGGATGACCTGGAAAACCTCGCTTGCCGGATTGCCTTATGGAGGAGCAAAAGGCGGCATCCAGATTGATCCGCGCCATTATTCATTGGCAGAACTCGAACGAATTACCCGCCGTTTTACATACGCTTTAGGCGAAAACATCGGGCCGGAATATGACATTCCCGCGCCTGATGTCAATACGAATGAACAGACGATGGCCTGGATCGCCGACACCTATATGTCGACCAAAACGCCTTCTGAACGATCGAACAACAAACATGTCGTTACCGGAAAACCTGTTGGAACCGGCGGACTCGAAGGCCGTGACCGTGCAACCGGATTTGGCGTTTATTTGACGTTAAGGCTTTTACACGAAAGCAAAAATGAAACCCTTAAAGGCAAAAAATTCATTGTTCAGGGGTTTGGAAATGTAGGTTATTGGGCTTCGCGGTTCCTGGTTCAGGATGGCGCGATACTGTTGGCCGTACAGGATGCACACGCAACAATTATCAATGAAAAAGGAATTTCGGTTGAGGCATTGTTTGAACATTCAAAACCAAGGAAAGGATCAATCCAAGGATTTTCCGGCGCGGAAGAAATGCGTCCGTCCGATTTCTTCGGACTTGACTGCGACATCCTGATTCCGGCAGCATTGGGTAATCAGATTACTGCTGAAAATGCCGCCGACATCCGTGCAAAGATTATTGCCGAAGGCGCAAACGGCCCGACAGATCCGGCCGGAGAAAAAATATTACTTGACAACAAAGCCACGATTATTCCGGATATCCTTTGCAATTCCGGTGGTGTCATTGGCAGTTATTTTGAATGGCTGCAAAACCGCAACGGCGAACTTTGGCCACTGGAAGAAGTGATGGCAAAAATCGAAAAAAAACTGACCGAAAATTTCAGGAAAGTCGAAGGCGTCGTTTCCGAAGGTCAAACCGATTGGAGAACCGCAGCTTACATTCTTGCGATTTCCAGGATTGAAATTGCTTACAAACAGCGCGGTATTTTTCCATAAACAAATTGAACGCCAATAAAGAGACAAAATGAAGTACGAAAATATTATTATAGAAAAAAGGGAATTTGCGTTGCTGATGGAAATCATTTCACTGGCGCCGCACAATAGCGATCCGTCGTATAAAGCGGCGGTCGGAAAACTGACGGATGAACTTCGGGCAGCGGAAATCCGGGAACATGACGAAATGCCCGAAGAAGTGGTGCGATTGTATTCGACAGTAAGTATCAAAACGCCATATCAGGAACAGCAATCCTACCAATTGGTTCATCCAAACAAAAGCGACATTTCAAAAAACAAACTTTCGGTGCTTGCACCCATGGGCCTTGCACTAATTGGTTACGCCAATGGCGATGAGATCCAATGGCAATTTCCGTCAGGAATCAATACGATACAAATCCTGGATGTAAAACAATTTCAAAATACGCCAAAAATCGAAACGACATGAATAAAGTAATCCGGCAGCATCATGATTCAGATGACATCCAAAAACTGTTCATCGATACGGATTTGCATTTGTGGAGCGAGGAAACAGCGATTATTTCGAATGAAGTAAAACTTTTTTGGGGATTGTTGTCGGCGCGTTTGATTGAATTGTCGAAGGAAAGGTATGTCAGTTTCTCTGAATTGTTTGATGAAGTCGAATATTTTGCCAATGCCAATATCGATTTTATCGAAAAACTCGCTGCTTACAAATTGCAACTCGAAGGTTTGAAAGAATGTGAAGATTTGCAATGTGAAGCGCATTTCTTAAACGGACACAGCACCTTCAGGCAAAATATCCAACAGTATCTGGCACGTTACCGCCAACTCAAAAATGCACTTTTTGACGCGCTTGGCATCGGAAAACAGGATTAAATGACCACATCAGTATAAAGTAATTGGGAATTACACCATTGCAGTTTCTGACAGGAAGTTATTCGTTTGAAGCAATTACTTTTGAAACACCGGGCGACTGGTGTTTTTTTTTGATTCAGACTGAAATGCGCAGTTTTCAATATTTCCAATCAATACTATAATCATTTAAAAATTACGAAAAATCTTGTAACAGCTTTCGAAATAAATAATTGGAAATTAGTTCTGTTAATTAATTTAAAATTATTCAATATGAAGACGAAAGTACATACACTTTTAAAACCCATGTTTTTTTGCGCTTTGATTTCAATTGCTTTTTCCTGCAAAAAGGATCCGGCCAAAGACCTGCCAGAAAAGAAAATGAACGACAGCATTGTTTCGGAAAATAAAGATGCAACACTCAAACCTGCCGGTCCGGCTCCTGCATGGGCGCCAAACATCAAACCCGAAATGGCTGTAGTCATTGAAAAACTTGGAACTTTGGGTGGAAAACCAATTGAAACGCTCGACGCCAAAGAAGCGCGTTTGCAACCAACACCAACTGATGCGGTAATGGCTGTAATGAAAGACCACAACATGACGATGCCGGTGCCTCTATGCGATACGATCGGGAAAGACATTCCGGTTACAGGTGGCAAAACACACATCAGAATCTATACTCCAAAAGCCGGAAAAGCACCGTTCCCAGTTGTCGTTTATTACCATGGCGGTGGTTTTGTAATCGCTGATATCAACGTGTACAACGGCGGCGCACAAGGACTTTGCGAACAAACGGGAGCCATTGTCGTTTCTGTTGAATATCCAAAAGGACCTGAGAAAAAATTCCCTGCTGCACACAACGTCGCATTTGACGCTTACCAATGGGTACTTAAAAATGCGGCTTCATTCAATGGCAACGCCGCTAAGATTGCAGTTGCAGGCGAAAGCGCGGGAGGAAATCTTGCGGCAAACGTGAGTTTGATGGCACGCGACAAAAAAATCATGGTTCCGCTGTACGCCGTATTGGTTTACCCAGTTGCAAACAACGACATGACTACTGAAAGTTATACCAAGTACGCAATGGCTAAACCGCTCAACAAAGCGATGATGGGTTGGTTTGTTAAAAATTATCTGGCAAATGAAGCGCAGTCGGCTGATCCCAGAATCAGTCTTGTGAAAGCAAATTTGAAAGGATTTCCGCCAACTTTGATCATTGGCGCTGAAATAGATCCGCTGCAATCTGAAGGGAAATTGCTTGCTGACAAACTCAAAGACGCAAGTGTTGAAACCGATTATAAATTGTATGATGGTGTAACCCACGAATTTTTCGGAATGGCCGCAGTGGTTCCGGAAGCGAAAGATGCGCAGGGATTGGCTGCCAAAAAATTAAAATCGGCCTTGGGTCTTTAAAAACCTGAAATTGGTTTTACCATTTAATTAAAAGCTTCCGTAACTGGAAGCTTTTTTTTGTATTTTCATCCCCAAATCTGATAAACGAAATCTTCAAAATGTTTGCATTCAACCGCTGTTATTTTCTCTTTACAATTTTACTTTTTACGACAGAAGTGATCATCGCATGTTATGTGCACGATGATTTCATTCGGCCCTATTTTGGGGACTTCCTAGTTGTCGTATTGATTTACTGCTTTGTAAAATCGTTTGTAAATGTGTCCGTTTTAAAAGCTGCAGTTTTGGTGTTGCTGTTTTCGTTCGGGATAGAAACGCTGCAATACCTGAACATTATTGAAATTTTGGGTTGGAAAAAATCGAGGCTTGCACGAACCGTAATCGGACATTCTTTTTCGTGGATTGATATTTATTGTTATATCGCCGGAATCTCGTGTGTTTTGGCTGTTGAGTATTTGGTCATGAAAAAACGCAGTTCGGTTTCGGCATAAAAAGCCCCTGACAAAACAGAGGCTTTCATATAAATTTATAATTGCTTATTGTTTGATAATTTTTTTCGCAACCACTGTTCCGTCGGTCGTTGTTGCCTTCACAAAATAACTTCCGTTTGCCAGTGCGCTCACATCAATATTTTGGGATTGGTTTGTACGTAGTACAATTTGTCCCGAAAGATTGTAAAATACCACATCCGAAACCGCTGCCTGAGCCGGTAATTTCAACGACAAAACATGCTTCGCCGGATTTGGATATACTGAAACTGCCGCTGCATCAAAAGATTTTGCATTCAAACTTTCCGTCGTGATCACAAAATTATCATAGTATGCGTCTGCGCCATAATTATTGTGCAACATGTTAAAACCTGCAACATTCAGGTGCGTATAATTTGCAATCGTATTTTCGAGCGTGTTGTTGATGTAATATTTAATTTCGTCCTGTGTTACTTCAATCTTGATGTTGACCCAAGTATTTGGTGTCCATTCGCTGGTAGCATAATCAAATCCGTAGTTTTCATCTTTAATGAGGTAAATGAATCCGCGGTTTTCAATTCCAACGCCTGCAACGGGAACATACTCATCATTCGCATTGACCGCAAATAATGTGAATTCAAAATCGGAACCCAGTTTTTCAGTGGCTAACACGTCGTAAGAAAACGTGAAATTTTGATAATTTGCCGGTATTTCAAAGACTTTTGAAGCTCCGAAAATTGGAAAAAACTGGAAATCAAAAGTTGGTTCAAACGCGTTTTTGAATGAATAGATTCCCTCAGAAGCTTTTTCGTTGGTAACAACCTGATTGGTGATGAAGCCGTCGCTTCCTTCAGTCACTTCCCAACCGTTTTGCTGGTGTAGTGTTCCCGCAGAATAACCTTCCGCGGTTTCGAAAGAAATGGTTTGTTGTGCAAATGTCAAAGTTGACGCGAACGTCAGTAATAAAACGTAGATTTTTTTCATGCTGATTTTTTTAGAACCCCAAAACTATTGATTAAATAGGCGTTGATGCGTTTAATTTTTCCTAAATAAAACTTAATATTTCGGATATGTTCGTTTCGGGAAAAACACAATTCGAAAATATAAAAATATTTTTTTAAGCTGTTACAAAATTTTCACGTTGAATTTTTTGTAACAGTTTTTGTTACAAATTTTTTCGAACAGATTTTTTGTAACAGACTTTGTTACATTTTTTTCACTGAGAATTTTTTGTAACAGTTTTTTTTTAATTGAATAACACATCATCGGCGTCGTAAGTAGATGAAACTTTTGAAGAAATTATTTCATTCTTCACCCTGATCAGCACACTTTCAGTATATTTCAGGAATTATTTCAAAACATTTTTTCTCAATTTGTAACATTTTGAAACGCGCCGTCTCTAAAAGGCAAATTCAAATATTAACCAATTAAAATTTTGAAAAATGAAAAAATATGTCATCGGGAGTTTGGTGCTTTTCTGCACACTATTATCTGAAAACGCAATGGCACAAGCCAAATCGTATTCATTCGAAATCACAAAATCCGGTCGCGGAAAAGAAACCATCATTTTTATCCCGGGATTTGCAAGTTCGGGAGATGTGTGGAACGAAACCAAATCGAAATTCGAAAAAAACCACACTTGCATCACCTTGACAATGGCTGGTTTTGCAGGTGTAAAACCACAATTACACCCAACATTCAACGGTTGGAAAAAAGAAATCGCCGCTTACATCAAAGACCATAAAATTGATAAGCCGGTTCTGGTTGGACACAGTATGGGCGGCACTTTGGCCATGGCCATTGCGTCAGATTACCCTGAACTGATCAAAAAAATTGTTGTCGTTGACGGATTGCCTTGCCTTCCCGCGTTGATGAATCCGGATTTCAAGGTGAAAGAAAACAACGATTGTGGTGAGATTACCAAACAAATGGCCGGATTTAATGCCGAGCAGTTTCTTCAGATGCAGAAAACTTCGATCCGCCAACTTATGGAAAATCCGGAGATGCAGGAAACTGTGGTGAGCTGGAGTTTAAAATCGGACCGGAAAACTTTTGGCGAAATGTACTGTGATTTTTCAAATACAGATCTGCGTACAAGTATTCAGTCCATAACATGTCCGGTGTTGGTGTTGCTTGAAAGTTACTTTGCCAACATCAAACCGGCGATCGCCGACCAATTCAAAAACCTCAAAACTGCCGATTTGCAATATGCCGAAAAAGGGCTGCATTTTATCATGTATGACGATAAAGATTGGTATTTTAACCAACTGAACACATTTATAGCCGGGAAATAATGGTATTCGAAGAAATTTATAAAACTTATTGGCCACGAATTTTCCGTCTTTGCATGGGATATGTGAACGATCACGACGCGGCGCAGGATCTGGCACAGGAAACTTTTGTAATCGTATGGCAGCAACTTCCGAAATTCCGGAATGAATCGAATATCGGAACATGGATTTTCAGGATCGCTTCAAACCATTGCCTGCGCCAGATTGAGAAAGACAAACGTTTTCCGAAAACGGGATTGCCGACAGATCTGAAAGAAGAAAAATCTGTTTCCATCGAACCTCAAATCCAGTTGCTGTACCGCTTTATTTCAGAATTACCGGAAACGGATCGCATCATCATTTCATTGGAACTCGAGGAACTCAAACAGGCGGAAATTGCCAATATTGTCGGTTTGACCGAAGTAAATGTCAGGGTAAAAATCCACCGCATCAAAGAAAAACTAACGCAAAAATTTAAAGAATATGGAAACTGATTTCAAAAACTTATGGCAAAAGCAAACCGTCAGTCCGCCAAATATGGACGAATTGCTTTCCAGACTCAAAAAATTCAAAAACGCCGGTTTGCGCAATATCGTGGTCGCAAACATTTTATTGCTCGCTACAAGCATTTCTATTTTATGGATCTGGTATTATTTTGAACCGCAATTTATATCGACGAAAATAGGAATCGTTATCACAATACTTGCTATGGTCGTGTATCTTTTTTCGTACAACAAACAGTTTTCCCTGCTTTCGAAAATCGACAATACACAAACCAATAGTGATTACATTCAAAATCTGACTGCTTTGAAAAACAGGCAAAAAATAATGGAAACCAAAATGCTGAGTTTGTATTTTATCATGCTATCTGTGGGAATCGGTTTATATATGTATGAATATACATCGCGGATGACCGGACTTTGGGCTGCTGTTGCTTACGGCGTGACTTTAAGCTGGATCGGCCTGAATTGGTTCTACATGCGTCCGAAAATAATCAAAAAACAACGTGCGAAAATTGACGAGCTGATCCGGAAATTTGAGTTGGTAAGCGAACAATTAAGCGGAGAATAATATTTTTTTGGAATCAATCCATTTCATCTGTTTCTGAAAAAACCGCTTCTGCATCCGGAAACACGAATTCGTCTTCAGAAAAATCGAGCGTTTCAGCGACCGCAACATATTTTATAATTTCGTCAATGCCTTTTTGAAGTCTGAGTTCTGTAGAATATTTTCGGCTGTTGGCCAACACCAATCCGCCTTTTGAAAGCCTGAAAAAGTACTTTCCACCAGCATTCCTGACTTTGGTAAACGCAAAAAATTCCACGTTTTCCTTGATTCCGGCGATCATGCGTTCGCAATCTGATTTTTGTTTGCAGCCGATACTCGTGAAAATGGTTTTTCCCCTTCGCGATGCGAAAATGAATTTGTAATCTCCGTTATACCTTTTGCTGATGACAAATGCGCCCATAATTGATTCAGGAATTTCACTCGGCGAGTCACTTTTGAATGTTTCGCTTTTCAGATTCTGCTGCGGCAAATCTAAACAAAAGCAGCCGGATTAGAAGTGCGTTCAGATTGCGAAAATTAAAAAGTTATTAAGAAAATTCCATAAAAAAAGTCCCTCTTAAAAAGGGACTTTTTTCGTTCTTTGCCAAACCGCCGTGTTGCTGATCGGTTTCCGCATAATGCGCCGACGTTGGGTTTACACATGCACGAACGGGTGGAAAGTGCATGCCCCGTTACAGCCTCCTCGACGAACTGACACCCGTCGTCTTCGTATAGGCAAAAAACATTTGTTGTGTTGTCGTATCGTTTTGTAAAGCTAATCACTGAAAATCAAATCGTTATTATAAGATTTCAATTCGTACTTGCATCGTTTCGGAATCCGGAAGTAAAATTGGGGTCTTAATTGTTATCTTAGCCAAAAAACAAATGACTTTAGAAGACAGATTACTTCAGTCGGAGACACGGATTTTCAAAGCAGTTTTCCCAAGTACGACGAACCATTACGACACTTTATTTGGCGGAACGGCCATGCATTTGATGGACGAAGTGGCTTTTATCGCAGCGACAAGATTCAGCCGCCAGCGAATGGTCACGGTTTCTTCTGACCGGATCGACTTTAAAAAACCAATTCCGGCGGGAACGATTGTGGAACTAATTGGAAAAGTGACCTACATCGGAAACACGAGTTTAAAAGTCAGGGTTGAGATTTTTGTCGAACAGATGTACTCTGATTATCGGGAAAAAGCAGTCAGCGGCGAATTTACATTTGTTGCCATCGATGAAAATAAGGTTCCTGTTAAGATTTTGAAGTAGGATTTCTATTGTCTTTTAAACTGTTAAAAGTATTATATTTGGAAAAGCAGCCAAAATAAAATGGAAGTTTACTCTTTCTTAACCAACATTTTATCCATCCAAACCTAAACCAAATGAAAAATTTTCTTCAAAAAATAACACTTCCTTTTTTACTCTTCATTTCTTTTTCGCTGAACGCGCAAAATCCGGATGTCAGTTTATTAATGGAAAAGATCAGCAATGACGATGCCTACATTTTGATGCTGAAAACCATGTCTCCAAGATTAAATTCTGAAGCAGGAAGCCAGATTATCGCCATTGGCAAAAAAGCAACAACAGATTTAATTCCGTTTCTCGATAAGGAAAACAAAGGAATTGCTGTTCATTTTATGTTGTCGGAAATTTGGAAAGAGAAATGGGAAGAAGAAATATGCTGCAATATTTCCTACAACGATACTTCGGAAATCGTAATTATCAACGGCCTGAAAATATACATCGAAGGCAACAAATTGTTTTCCAAAACTGACGATTTGAAAAAGAATAAGGAAATCTGGAAAAAGTTTTCTGAAACCTAAACCGAGTAAAATCACATCCAAACTATAACGATATGAATAAAATCATTTGCTTGCTGGCCTTGTGTTTCGCATTCTCGTGCAAACCGAAAGACACTTCTGAACAAGCTTCATTAAACGATTATTTCAGTTATGGCGACAGTCTGGAATCGGCTGGCGTGAAGCTCATTCCGATTAAAACACCTATCGGCGAATTTAAAGTCTGGACGAAAAGATTTGGGAAAAATCCGAAAGTAAAGATTTTGTTATTGCACGGCGGACCGGCGATGACACATGAATATATGGAATGTTTTGAAACGTTTTTTCAAAGAGAAGGTTTCGAATTTTACGAATATGACCAACTTGGCTCCTATTACAGCGACCAGCCAAAGGACAGCATTTTATGGACGACTGAACGTTTTGTTGAAGAAGTAGAACAGGTTCGCAAAGCGATTGGCGCCGACAGTTCAAATTTTTACGTACTTGGAAATTCCTGGGGCGGAATCCTGGCGATGGAATATGCGCTGAAATATCAAAAAAACCTCAAAGGATTGTTGGTTTCAAACATGATGGCGAGCGCTCCTGAATATGGAAAATATGCAGACGAAGTGCTTGCAAAGCAAATGCCGCCCGAAGTACTTTCGGAAATTCGCGCACTTGAAGCCAAAAAAGATTACGCCAATCCGCGTTACATGGAATTGCTGATCCCGAATTTTTACCAGCAGCATTTGTGCCGACTCAAAGAATGGCCCGACGCTTTAAACCGTTCGATGAAACATGCCAATGGCGAAGTATATACTTTGATGCAAGGTCCGAGTGAATTTGGCATCAGCGGACGTCTTGCAAAATGGGATATCAAAAACAGGCTAAAGGAAATTGCGGTTCCGACACTGATGATTGGTGCGAAATATGACACGATGGATCCGAAAGCGATGGAAGAACAAAGCAAACTGGTACAAAATGGCAGTTACCTGTATTGCCCGAACGGAAGCCATTTAGCGATGTGGGACGACCAGAAAGTATTTATGGAAGGCGTGATTCAATTTATTAATAAAGTAAATTCCGGAAATAAATAAAAATATTCTCAAATTGGATACAAACAAAAAAGACGGCAATTAAAGCCGTCTTTTTTTATTAAATCTAAATGGTTTATTTCTCGAAAACCAAAACTACTGTTCCGACTGAATAAACAAGAACGTTGTTTCTTACGTCCGGATATCTTGCTAATAATGACGTTTGTACCAATCTGTTCCCAGTTTTAACAAAAGTCACATTTACAGTTTCGTCGCTTGAATTTTTGTAAGTTGCGGCGATGTTAACATTGTCTCCGTTGCTTGATGTCACTTCCCAGGTTCCGTTGTATGTTGCAGACGCGCAAGTCGCAATTCCTTCAGAAACTGTTACCGCGCGATAGTCATACGAAAATGTATTGTCCGCATTGAATTTCAATTTGCTGTTGTCGTAACAATCTGTTTCATCGGCCTGGTTTGCATGCGGCGTATTGTCTCTATTGATGTCTGTTTCTGTTGGTGTACGAAACTCTTTCAGTTCATACGTTCCCGCAATTCCGTTGCTGTTGTCAACATTGTTGTTTTCATCGTCATTGTTACAAGATGTCAATCCAAAAGCTGCGATTGCCAAAAGTCCAAATACAAATTTCATCTTTTTCATAATAATAGGTTTTAAGTTTATGGTACAAACTTACAGAAACAAACTATGCAGGTTTTACAGCACTTCCCGGGAATGTTATAAGATTTCCCACCCGCAATGGCATCAGTTATTGTAAGAAATATCCATATAGAAAACCCAGCCAGAATCACTCTGAAACGATTGGATAAACAGAAATAAAAATAGGAATGATTGGATTTATGCAGCAGATTCGTAAACCAAAATAGTAGTCAACAAATCGTTTGAATACTTAAAAATATCTGTCATGTGGTCGATGCGTTCACGCGATTCCACTTTGTTGCGGCTAATGGTACCGAGATATTTTCGGCGCTGGTTATTAAGGTAAAGTCGGCAAATGGTACGATAACTGTCATCTTCAATCATGATAGCAATGTACCCTTTAAGGCGTTTGTAAGTGATTTTTTTAGGATCAAGTCTGAAAGACAAGATTTCTCTGACAATTGTCAACGCTTCTTCTGCTTGTAGATTTTCCATTATGTAATCCTTTTATGACAAATGTAACGGTATGGCCTACTTATGTATTTATATAATTTTCTAAAAAAATTGCACGACTTACATATCGGATGCTACTTGAGATGCGTAAGTTTTTCGAGATACATGAAATTTGAAAAATTTTTCAGCAGCATTTTTAATTTTGGATTGATATAATTTTCACAGAAAGGTTTTTCCGGACCGTTGAAATAATAGTTTAGCGAATCTTCCCTATTCAACTTAAAGTCTTTAAAAATCAACACTTTTGTCACGATCGTACTATCGAAATCCTTTTGCAAAGACGCGATAATTTTGGAAACCGGTTGCACTTCTGTTTCTGAAAAAACATAAACCGCCGAACGGTATTTGCCACGCATCGAATGTTCAGATGTACTGCTGTGCGTATGCAAATGAATCGCGACCAGGATTTCCAGTGAAATGATTTCCGGATCAAAATCAACTAAAACGCCCTCGGAAAAGTTTTCATTTTCTCCATCTGAAGCAATCCAGCCCTGCCCTACCGAATGCACGCCTCTCAAAGCTGAAAAAACCGCTTCGGTACACCAATGGCAACCGCCGCCAAATCCGATTTTGTTTATCATTTATGTTTTGGTTAAGCGCGCACTTTCAGTTTCTCTTTAAATAGTGTTTTAAATTTTTCAAGTTTCGGATCGATAACAACCTGGCAATATTGCGCGTCACTATTCTCTTTGTAGTAATTCTGGTGTTCTGTTTCGGCTTTATAAAATTGCTCAAATGGCGCGATTTCAGTCACAATCGGATTTTCAAAAAATGGCTGCATTTCCGAAATCACCTTTTCTGCCAAATTTTTCTCAGATTCATTTCTGTAAAAAACAACACTGCGGTATTGCGTTCCCGTGTCGGCGCCCTGTTTGTTCAACGTGGTCGGATTGTGTGTGCTCAAATGAATGCGCAACAGGTCTTCAAATGAAATTTGGTCCGGATCATACGTCACTTCGATCACTTCCGCATGTCCGGTCATTCCGCTACAAACCTCGCGGTAAGTCGGATTGGAAATTTTACCGCCACTGTAACCGCTTTCGACTTTGATTACGCCCTGAAGCAAATCAAAAACAGCTTCGGTACACCAGAAACAACCTCCTCCAAAGGTGATTTTTTTATCGCTACTTTCCACTTTTCGCAACGAAACGGCATTCATGCAATACCGCAGTCCGGAAGGTTTTGGCCCGTCGGGAAAAACATGCCCGAGATGCGCGTCGCAGGAATTGCAAAGCGCTTCAATGCGAACCATCCCAAAACTGATGTCTTTGTGGTAAGCGACGGCATTTTCTTTTATCGGTTGTGTAAATGAAGGCCAGCCGGTGCCGCTTTCAAATTTTTCGCCGCCGTCAAATAATAAAGTACCGCAGCAAACACAGGCATATTTTCCGGGTTCGAAATACGAGCACATTTCTGAACTGTGGGCGCGTTCGGTACCTTTTAACCGTGTAATTTGAAATTGTTCGGGTGTCAATAATGTTTGCCATTCTGATACTGTTTTCTCGATTTTCTGATCCGGTTTAAGATTTCCGTTACTGGCAAATTTGACAACATCAATCCATTTTAGCATCTTATATAAAGGTTTAAAAAATTGGCCTACAAATTTACGGCAGAATCCAACAATCCGATTCTGGAAAAATGTTATAGTTTTTGTAATATTTGGGCAAGTGAAACGTCAGGACAAAACGAATCTTTTGACAATCTGACAAATGCAATTTCCAAAGTAAAAACTGCGTTTGTAATTGCAACCAATAAAACACTTAATCCTATGACTTTAAAAACCTTAGCCGTATTTTCTTTATTGCTTTTTAATTTTGTCCAGACATTTGCGTGCAGCATGTATAAAGTGACTTCAAACGGAAAAACCGTCATTGGCTGCAACCACGATACCTGGTTTCTGACACCGAGAATCTGGTTTGAAAATAGTGGCTTTGGCGCGGGATTTACCGGAGCCCGATTTGACGGAAACAATGGCGTCGCGCCACAATCCGGAATGAACGAATTTGGCTTGGCTTTCTCAAGACTGGCGGCTGCTACGCCAACAAAAGGAACGGTCGGAGCCAATAAAAAACCGATTTCAAATCCGACTTTATTCCTCAAAAACGTGCTACATTCTTTTAAAACAGTCGAAGAAGTTAAAAATTACATCGACCAATTTGACCACAGTGTTTTCATCCAGGACGTACTGATTTATGTGGATCAATCCGGGAAATACCTGATTGTCGAACCTTACAAAACAATTTTGGGCAATGATTCTAAATATGTGCTCGCCAATTTTTGTCCGTCTGAAATCACGGATTTCAATAGTATCAAACAAGAACGGTATATCAACGGAACCGCATTCCTGAAAAACAATAACGGCTCAGATATCCATTTTTTTACCGCACTTTCGGATACGATGCATGTGTGCCGGAAAAAAATTGGCGACGGCACCTTACTAACGTCGATTTGGGATACAAACTCAGGCGAAGTTAATCTGTACTTTTATCACAATTACAAACATCGGGTCAAATTCAATTTGAAAGAAGAACTGGCCAAAGGCGATCACTTTTTTGAAGTGCCTACACTGTTTCCAAAAAACAAAGAATTTGAGCGATTGTCCGAATTCAAAACGCCGCTTAACAGTAAAGAAATCGACCGCTTCCTTATGTTTTCGTCGTGTTTGTTTTTATTTTCTGCCTGTTATTTCCCTGTGAGTTATTTAAGAAAAAAGTCGGAATCCAGATACAAAAACCTGAAATTGCTGTTGTTTCCGCTGAGTTTGGTGATGCTGTATTTTATGTTTGTATTGGCCACCGAAATGGGATTTTATTACTATCCGGCGCCTTACAAAGACTACAAATTCTCATCGTTGACAATTGCAGCGTATGTTCCTTTTTTGATTTTGCTGCTGATATTTCCCTTTGCGCTGATCAACAAAAATATTTTAAAAGACAAATCATGGAGTTTTTTCGGACGCTGGCTTTTCACAATCAACAATCTTGTATATATTATCTTAATTATCCTGTTTGTTTATTGGGGATTTTACAATATTTTCAGCTGATTTGATTTTGAATGCTGTCATCAGCAATTGAAAAATAAATTCGGAATTTTATACCAACGATTTCCAAATTTTGAAAGGGCAATCCGGCAAAACTTTGTAACTTTGAAACTTTACAAAATCCGACTTATAAATGTCTTTTACGAAAACCACCGAACAATCTTCAAAGTACGAACAGCTTGAAAAAATGCCCGTTTCGGAACTTTTGTCAAACATCAATAATGAAGACAAAACCGTGCCGTTGGCCGTAGAAAAAGCATTGCCGCAGATCGAAGCGCTCGTGAACCAAACTGTCGTCAAAATGAAATCTGGCGGAAGGTTGTTCTACATCGGAGCTGGAACTTCAGGAAGGCTCGGAATTGTGGATGCGTCTGAATGTCCGCCAACTTTTGGTGTGCCGTTCGACCTTGTAAACGGGATTATAGCCGGCGGCGACAGAGCAATCCGGCGCGCTGTTGAGAATGCGGAAGACAACGCGCTTCAGGCCTGGGTCGATTTGTCAGAATTCAATATGACCGAAAATGACGTGGTCATTGGGATTGCAGCGTCAGGAACAACGCCTTATGTTATTGGCGGACTCGAAAAATGCAATGAAAACAACATTATCACAGGCTGCATCACGTGCAACGCCGGAAGTCCGCTTTCGCTTGCCGCAAAATTTCCTGTTGAAGTGGTTGTCGGTCCCGAATTTGTGACCGGAAGCTCGAGAATGAAAGCCGGAACCGCGCAAAAACTAGTGTTGAACATGATTTCTACTGCGACGATGATCCAACTTGGGAAAGTCAAAGGCAACAAAATGGTAGACATGCAACTCAGCAACAGCAAACTCGTTGACCGCGGCGTGCGGATGATCATGGACGAAATCCCGGTTTCCTACGAAATGGGTTCTCAATTGTTAAAAACTTATGGCAGCGTACGAAATGCTGTCGACAATTATAAAAACTAAAATTATGATCCATCATATTGTGATGTGGAAACTCAAGGATTCCGCCGAAGGAAAAAGCAAAGCCGAAAATGCAGCGCTGATCAAAGAAAAACTGGAAGACCTGTTAGAAGTTGTTCCACAGATTGAGTCGATTCAGGTTGGGATCAATATTGAAAGTGAGTATTCCAATTTTGACGTGGTTCTTGATTCGTATTTCAATTCTTTCGAAGACCTGATCGCTTATCAATCGCATCCGAAACACAATGAAGTGGCCGATTTTATCGGGAAAGTCCGTGCTGAAAGAAGCTGCGTCGATTACGAATTCTAAAACCAAAAAATGGCAACCAACCGCGACGTTTTAAACAATGGCATCAAATACATGGCTTGGGCGTTGCCGCTGCTTTTTATTGGGCCAACCGTCATTTACAACGCGTTTATCAACAAGCAAAATGCCTGGCATTATCTGGTTTTGGGTATCGGGATCGTGATTTGTTTTTTTGCGATGTTCCTGATGTTTAAAGGCCTGAACACCATTATGAAAAGCATTTTCGGAAAATAATTATGGAGGATTTCATTCACATCGACAAGACTTTTGACAAGGTCATTTACTTTGATAAAAAAATCAGCAACCGTGAATTTGACGGCTGTGTTTTTAAAAATTGCGACTTTTCGAACAACATTTTTTCTGAATGCGTTTTTATCGACTGCGAATTTATCGACTGCAATTTGTCGATGGTTAAACTTCCATACAGCAGTTTGAAAACGGTCGCTTTTACGCAATCTAAACTACTTGGAATTAGATTTGACGAATGCCAGGATTTTTTATTCAGCGTTAATTTTACCGATTCCAATCTGGATTATTGCTGGCTTACAAATAAAAAGCTGCAGAAAACCAGGTTTTTAAATTGTTCGCTGCGTGATGTGAATTTTTCGGCGGCAGATTTGACTTCTGCCCTATTTGAAAATTGCAATCTTGAAGGCGCGATTTTCGACGAAACGGTTTTGGCTGCGGCCAATTTTACAACGGCTTACAATTATAAGATCGATCCCGAAAACAATCCGATGCGGAAAGCTAAATTTTCAATGAACGGGATTGCCGGACTTTTGGACAAATACGACATTAAAATCGAATAAGTTATTTACAAATATCTGATCATTTAAACCCGACTGCCTAGCCCCGATTGAGCCGGTATCCTCGAAGCGCAGCGCAGAGATAAAGGCGAAAGCGGGAACAGCTACAAAAAAAATATGAAAAAAATAATACTGCTTTTACCATTGTTTGTTTTGAGTTCGTGTTACCAAACCGAAAGCAACTGCAAGGATTTTAGGACCGGAACTTTCAAATCGGAAATTACGATTGGCGGCGTGAAAAAATCGACGACCTCTGTTCGTACCGAAACGATGGTGATCGAAACCTACGACGGAAAAACCGATACGGCTTCGATTCGTTGGGTCAGCGACTGCGAATATGTGCTTCAGAAAATCAATCCGAAAAATATGGCCGAACAACAGGCGATCGATATAAAAATTTTGACCACATCGAAAAAATCCTATACTTTTGAATTCGGAATTGTTGGCAGCGACAAAAAGCAAATGGGAACTGCGACGCAACTTAATTAACAACACAAAATGGAACTTTTATCAAATCCGAATGCATGGATTGCCTTGCTAACACTGACTTTCTTAGAAATCGTACTGGGAATCGACAATATTATTTTTATCTCGATTGCGACCGGGAAATTGCCTGAAGACCAACGCAAAAGGGCGACGAAAATAGGAATGTTTCTGGCGATGTTCATGCGGATCTTATTATTACTTGGAATCACCGTTCTGATTGCGATGAAAGAGCCGTGGTTTAGTTTCGACTGGGGATTTATCAGCGCGCAGGTTTCCGGCCAGGGCGTTATTTTGCTGCTCGGCGGATTGTTCCTGATTTATAAGAGTACGAGTGAAATCCACGAAAAGGTCGACCAGAAAGGCGAAAATGAGATCGAACGCACAAAAACCGCTGCGAAAACTTTTGGAAGTGTAATCGTACAAATCATCCTGATTGACATCGTATTTTCATTTGATAGTATTTTAACCGCAGTCGGAATGACCAATGGTGTCGAAGGTGCTTTGTATATCATGATTACGGCGGTTGTAATTTCGGTATTGATCATGATGCAATTTGCGGTTCCGGTTGGGAATTTTGTCAACAAACATCCGTCGATCCAAATCTTGGGATTGTCGTTTTTGATATTGATTGGATTCATGTTGATTACGGAAGCGGCGCATCTTTCGAACGCTTTAATTTTTGGAAACCACGTCACTCCTATTCCGAAAGGCTACTTGTATTTTGCAATTGCATTCTCTCTTTTGGTTGAAGTTCTGAATATGAAAATGAGCAAGAAAAAATAAGTTTCAAATAAATAGTATTTAAAAAATCGCAATCGGAATCAGTCCTTTTCCGATTTTTTATTTTGTGGCAAAACATGTAAGATTAAACCGTGTATCTGTAAACGATCTGCGTGCAATTTTCACCAATTTTACAATTCATTCTTAAATCAGAAAATTATGAAAACCCTAGTAATGATATGTTCCGTAGCGATGCTGACTTTCTCCTGTAAACAAACCGCTAATGAAGCTGGCGTTGTAGACGATTCGAAGCAAGCCACGATTGATTCGATGAATGTCGTCATGGAAAAGCAACAAGCGGAAATCGCCAAACAAAAAACGATAGATTCCATGCAGGCTGTGGCCAAAAGTCAAAAACCTGTCGTAATCCACAATACTACAGCTGCACCGGCGGCAACACCAGAAGCCAAACGTAAAGGCTGGAGTGGCGCTGCAAAAGGAGCAGTGATTGGAGCTGGTGTCGGAGCGGTAACAGGAGCTGTCGTCAACAAAAAGAATTCGGGTGCAGGTGCCGTAATCGGAGGTTTGGCCGGAGCTGGTCTTGGAGCCGGAACCGGAGCGATCATCGATTCGGAAAAGAAAAAGAAAGAAGACGCAAAAAACCAAAACCAATAAAAAACAAAAACTCCCGGATTATCGGGAGTTTTTTATTTAATCTAATGAGAGTACGATTTGTCCGTCGTCATCGGTTTCAGTATCCGGTAAATCTTCGTCTGAAATTGGTGTTGGTTCCGGAATTTCTTCTTCAGGAATTTCATAAGGCAACGGTTCCAATAAATTGACTTGTTTGAGTTTATCAGCTGTCAATTGGTTTCCCAGTGCCTTAAATCCTTTGACGGAAATGAATGCTTCAAGATCGACGATCTGGTTTTCTTTTTGCACGCCTTTCACTTTCGTGAATACCAATTCGGCTACCGGACGATAATCTGTGGCAACGATTTCAAGTTGCGAATTTGGATGTTCCGTGATAAAAACTTCCTCTTTTCCTTCATTTTCAACAAGAAAACGTTTTATGTAATATCTTTCTTTTTCGCCGTCATAATAAATTGCGGACACCGGTTTATTCGGAATCCATTTTTCCAAAACGACCATATCTTCATCGAAATGCGTCGACAACTCAGGGATAATCACTTTTATTTTTCCGGTCTGTGAAATGACGAGGATCTTATCGCTGGGGCGGAATTCACCCAATAATTCACCACGCGCATCTGTATTTAATTTCTGTACCGTATCGTCAAACCAGATTTTTCTCGGCAGTAAAGTCGAAATCCCTTTTTCCTTGAGTTCGATTTTCTTAATCGGATATTTGCTGACCAGATTTCCTTTGGAAGCACGACCTTTAATGGCAATATTCGCAAAATCAACATCCCATTTTAATTTTTTGATGCTTCCGATCTGGCGTAATAAAATTGTAATGACTTCAGCTTCCCCATTTGGATTACAGGAAAAATACAAAGTTTGCGAACCTTTGGTTTCATTGGTCAGATCGTACAATTTATCACGTGTAATTCCCGAAACATTGAATCGTTTGATATATGACGGTCCTGATTTTCCATCGCGGTAAATCATGTTGTAGATCGTACGTTTATCAGTTTTATCGAAAACGGCCACGTGAATAATGTCTTTTCCGACGAAGGTTTTCGCATCAACTTTGGTGACCATCATATTTCCATCGCGCAGGAATACGATAATGTCGTCAATATCCGAACAATCGGCAACAAATTCGTCTTTTTTTAAACTCGTCCCAACGAAACCTTCTTCGCGGTTGACATATAATTTGGTATTCCGAAGAATCACTTTCGTCGCTTCAATATTGTCGAAAATACGCAGTTCGGTTTGGCGTTCCCGGCCTTTTCCGTATTTTTCTTTTAATCTGGTAAAATACGCAATGGCGAAATCGGTTAAATGATCGAGATCGTGTTTCACCTGTTCGATTTCGCCTTCGAGCGCTTCGATTTTTTCCTGTGCTTTGTTGCTGTCGAATTTCGAGATACGCATGATCCGGATTTCCAAAAGACGTAAAATATCATCTTCGGTAACCGCTCGTTTCAAATGTTTTGTATGTGGTTTCAAGCCTTCATCAACCGCAGAAATCACGCCTTCGCGTGTTGTTTCCTCTTCGATTAAACGGTAAATCCTGTTTTCGATGAAAATCCGTTCCAGCGAAAGAAAATGCCATTGTTCTTCGAGTTCTGACAATCGGATTTCAAGCTCCTGCTTTAGCAAATCGACGGTTCTGTGTGTCGAAATTTTGAGCATGTGCGAGACGCCAACGAATAGCGGTTTGTTGTCTTCAATCACGCAGCCCAAAGGTGCCACCGAAGTTTCGCAAGCGGTAAACGCGAATAATGCATCGATCGTTTTATCCGGCGAAACGCCCGGAAACAAGTGAATTAAAATCTCGACTTCCGCAGCCGTATTGTCTTCAATTTTTTTGATTTTGATCTTTCCTTTGTCGTTCGCTTTCAGGATGCTGTCGATCAAAGTTGTCGTATTGGTCGAAAACGGAATTTGTGTAATCGCCAATGTCGATTTGTCCAATTGCGAAATCTTTGCCCGAACGCGAACACGCCCGCCACGCATCCCATCGTTGTAATTCGACACGTCTGCGATTCCGGCAGTCTGGAAATCCGGAAAGATCTGGAACGGTTTGCCTTTTAATATTTTGATCGACGCATCGATGAGTTCGTTGAAATTGTGCGGCAACACTTTCGTGGACAAACCCACGGCGATTCCTTCGGCGCCTGATGCCAACAACAACGGGAATTTCACCGGAAGGTTGTTTGGTTCCGCACGTCTTCCGTCATACGAAACGCCCCAATCGGTAATTTTCGGGCTGTATAAAACTTCGAGCGCAAACTTTGACAAACGCGCTTCAATGTAACGTGAAGCTGCCGCACCGTCGCCGGTTAAGATATTTCCCCAGTTTCCCTGCGTGTCAATTAAAAGCTCCTTCTGCCCGATTTGAACCATCGCATCACCGATACTCGCGTCACCGTGCGGATGGTATTGCATCGTGTGCCCAACGACATTCGCGACTTTGTTGTAACGTCCGTCATCGAGTTCCTTCAGCGAATGCATGATCCGGCGCTGAACAGGTTTGAAACCGTCTTCGATCGCAGGAACCGCGCGCTCTAAAATCACATACGAAGCATAGTCTAGAAACCAGTCTTTGTACATTCCGGTGACCTTCGTGATCGTATCTTCGGGGTTTTCGTTGTTTTCGTAAAAATGCTGCCCGTTTGAAGGAGATTCTTCTTGCGGGAGTTCATTTACGTTTAAATCTTCTTCTTCGTCCATGTTTTAGTCGAAAGTCGAAAGCCGAAAGTCGAACGAATTAGACTTTCAAATTTGACGACTTATTTGATTATTAGTTTAGATCGCAGCCCGGATTGCAGCGACATCCTTTTGTCCCGCAGGGCAAAAGATAAAGCGGAAAGCCGGAAATGTCTGCCCAAATTATTAATTGTTAACTATTAATTATTAATTGCTTTCCACCGCATCAAGTTCCACTTTCAGATTATTGATGATGAATTCCTGACGATCCGGTGTGTTTTTTCCCATGTAAAACTCCAAAAGCGTTTCAATGGAAGTGTTTTTGTCCAACATAATTGGGTCTAAACGAATGTCTTCTCCAATGAAAAACTGGAACTCGTTTGGCGAAATCTCACCCAAACCTTTAAATCGCGTGATTTCGGGTTTTGGCTTTAATTTTTCCATCGCATCGCGGCGTTCCTGATCGGAATAACAGTAAATCGTTTCCTTTTTATTTCGGATCCTGAACAATGGCGTTTGCAATATGTACAAATGGTTTTCTTTGATGAGTTCGGGAAAAAACTGCAGGAAAAACGTAATCAATAACAACCGGATGTGCATGCCATCGACGTCGGCATCGGTTGCGATCACGATCTTATTGTAGCGTAAGTTTTCCATATCGTCTTCGATATCCAATGCCGCTTGCAATAAGTTGAATTCCTCATTTTCATACACGATTTTTTTCGTCATGCCGTACGAATTCAAAGGCTTTCCACGCAAACTGAACACCGCTTGTGTGTTGACATCGCGCGATTTTGTGATCGATCCCGATGCCGAATCGCCTTCGGTAATAAAAAGCGTGCTTTCAAGACTTTTAGGATTTTTGATGTCGGTTAAATGCACGCGGCAATCGCGCAGTTTTTTGTTGTGCAAGCTCGCTTTTTTTGCGCGGTCCTTGGCGAGTTTTCTAATTCCGGAAAGTTCTTTGCGTTCGCGCTCGGCCTGCAAAATTTTGCGTTGCAGCGCATCGGCGGTTTCGGGATTTTTATGTAAATAATTGTCTAATTTATTTTTGACAAAATCATTGACGAATGTACGTACCGACGGTAAATCCGGGCCAATATCGGTCGAACCTAACTTGGTTTTCGTCTGCGATTCGAACACCGGTTCCATCACTTTAATGCTGACCGCACTGACGATTGATTTGCGCACATCGGAAGCTTCAAAACCTTTGTTGTAAAATTCCCGGATTGTTTTTACGATTGCTTCACGGAAAGCTGCCAAATGCGTTCCTCCTTGCGTGGTATTCTGTCCGTTGACAAACGAATGGTATTCTTCTGAGTACTGGCTTTTGCTATGTGTTAAAGCGATTTCGATGTCGTCGCCTTTGAGGTGAATGATTGGATATTCGAGATCGTCGGCGTGAATATTTTCTTCGAGCAAATCTTTCAATCCGTTTTCAGAATAGAATTTTTCGCCGTTGTAAATAATCGTCAATCCGTTGTTCAGATAACAATAATTCTTGAGCATCTTGATGATGTACTCGTTCCTGAACTTGTAATTTTTAAAGATCGCTTCGTCCGGAATGAAAATGACTTTTGTTCCTTTTCGTTTGGTCGTATCGATAATGTCCTCTTCAATCGTCAGGTTTCCGGCAGAGAATTCGGCTGCTTTTTGTTTGTCGTCACGAACAGATTCGACCCGAAAATAATTCGAAAGCGCATTGACAGCTTTGGTTCCGACACCGTTTAATCCGACCGATTTTTTAAAGGCCAGCGAATCGTATTTTCCACCGGTATTCATTTTCGAAACCACATCAATGACTTTCCCTAGCGGAATGCCACGCCCGTAATCGCGAACTGAAACCGTTTTGTCTTTAATCGAAACTTCAATCGTTTTTCCCGCGCCCATTACGAACTCATCAATACAGTTGTCGATGACTTCCTTCAAAAGAATATAAATACCGTCGTCTGGCGAAGAACCGTCGCCGAGTTTTCCGATGTACATTCCGGGACGCATGCGGATGTGCTCTTTCCAGTCGAGTGAACGGATATTGTCCTCGGTATATTGATTTTGTTCTGACATCTTAAAATTATCGATTTTAGGCTAATATAGTACATGCCGCCAATAATTGAAAGGCTTCAGCGAGAAAGTTATCAATACGATATTGACAAAGTAAAGTGCGTATTGAGATAAAATCAGCGTTGGATTTTATAACTCACAACCGATTTGTTGTTGACATAAATCGTCAGATAACCTTTACTTTTTGTGTCGAGCCGAACCTCAAATTCGGTTTCATTTCCATTGGTTTTCGCTTGGGCCAATTTGACGATTCCTTCACCGGTAAACACATATGAAATTTGCTGGTTTGCAGGAAGGTTGGTTATTTTAAACGGAATCACATTGGCTTTGCCCAACACTAAAATTCCGGTACCTGGAAAGGTAATTTCGTAAGCTGATTTGATGTAATCGCCGTAAAACAAAGGCAAATCGGCGAATTCTTCTGGTGTTTTATCAATCATTAACATGCGTTTGTCATCAGGAAAATGGTTCAGAAACATCACTTCAGGATTGGTAAAAAAGTAGGCATCATTGAATTCAGGAACAAATTTTCCGCTTTGCGTATTGACCGCGCCCGAAGCCCAGGTAACGTCGATAAGTTTCCAATCATCGCCCACTTTTACGGCATTCCACACGTGATCGCTGGCTTTTGGCAATTTTCCAATGTGCGACGGATGTGTTTTCGAAGTCCCCGGAATGTCAATGCATTTGATTTTCGCCATGTCACAAACAACATGGAAAAGTGCGGTGTATCCCTGGCAAACGCCCTTTTTAGAACGCAACGTTTTATTGGCCAGATCGTAACGAAATTTAATCTCTTTCTGAATTTTCTCCTGTTCGCTGCTGTATTTAAAGGCAATTGCGTTTCCGCCAGAGTTGAATTCGCGCAGATCGTATCTGATGTTCGAGCCAATCCAGGTAAAAATGGCGCGCACTTTATCAGTTTCCGAAGTGAAGTCGGCGTTGACTTGTTCGGCAATTTTTTCAGGGCTTGAAAATGATTTGGGATAATTGCTGACAATGTTGTCTACTTTCGAATAATCCTGTGCCTGAGCGACATTGGCAAAAGCCAGAAACAGAATGATCAGCAGGAATTTGAGGTCTTGAACTTTTTTTATCATGGCGCGCATTTGGCAAAAATCCTGCCGCAAAACGTTAACGGAAGGCTAAATATTATTGGTAATGGCAGAAAATTCCGGAATCGGTCAACGACCACAATGCCGCTTTCTGATCGGCTGCCTTCAAAGCCTCATTCGCCCAGGAATTGCAGGTGTAAAACAGGCTGTATCTTCCGTTTGCTTCGTAAAAACTATCGTGATTGCCGTAAGTCGGCGCATTTATCAAGAGGAAATTTCCGGAAGAATCGCGCTGAAAACTGTCTTCAATGTAAGCCGTTAACTTTTCGTAATCCTTTTTGGAAACATTGATTTTAACGCACTTTTCGCTTTCGCGGATGTCGTGGTAAAACGTCGCATGCATGGCTGAAGTTCCGAGGTAAAATGCCGCATTTGCTGCTGTTGACACTTTCAAATCGGACCATTGTGGCGTGTTCAGATAAAATCCTTTGTCGCCCCAGCCGAAACCTATGAATTGGTAAGTCGTGTCTTTTGATTTGGTATGCTCAAACTCGACTTGGCCGCGCCAGTCTTTAATCGAATTGTTTACCGGAACAACAATATCGGTATGCACACCGTTGGTTTTGATGTAAATCGCAATGGGTTTTTCTTCGTTTTTTTGTTTAGAATTGACCGTGATTTTAGAAAACAGAAAGGCCAAAGAGAAATACAAAACTAAAAAACACAAAATTCCCAAAAGGATTTTTTTCAGAACTTTTAATCCGCGTTTCACATTTTTCACTATTGAAAATCTTTAACGATTTGGCGCAATTGCTGGTCGAATTCGGTATTTGAAATTTTGCCGTTTTCAACATCGAAATTTTCATAAAATGTGGGAAGCGAAAAGGTCGCGCGAATGTCTCCGCCATAACGTGGAAAAGCAGCTTCGGCAATTTCGAGGACGCGTTTTCCGCCACGTCCGCCGGGAGAACTCGCCATTAAAAGCATCGGTTTTTGCTGGAAAACATCGTTTCTGATGCGCGAACACCAATCGAATAAATTTTTGAAGGCGGCCGAATAGTTTCCGTTGTTTTCTGCTAGTGATACTATAATATAATCTGCGGAAGCGAGTTTGTCGAGAAAATCCTGCGCCAATTTTGGATGTCCCAAAACGGCTTCTCTGTCGACGCTGAACAATGGCATTTCGTAATTATTGAGGTCGAGGATTTCGGTTTGTGCATTTTCAAACAACGAAGTTGCGTAAGTGGCCAATTGTTTGTTGATTGATTTGGTGGAATTGCTTCCGGCAAAGGCGATAATTTTCATAGAAACTGTATTATTTTATTGATTGTAATTTATTTTTCCTTCGGCGATGTGCCAACTGTTGGAATTTCCATCCACATCCAAAATTGCGAATATCTCGAAATGATCTTCATAAAGCTGGACATCGATTTCCTTAAAAGCCCCGGGTTTAAAAGTTTGCCGTTCTTTAAAAGGAAATATTTTGTACATGTTTTTTTTATTCAATTCGTACTCGTTGGCCAACTGAAATTCATCGATTTGATTTTTAAGTTCGAGGTTTTCAAATTTCAGGCTCATGTAAGGTTTTTTGTCGTTGTCGTAAATAATTTTATGCGAAAGGTATTTGAATCCAATTTTCAGCGGAGGTTTTTCACTGCCCGCGGCTGCATTATTACCCGAAACAAATAAAGATATTTTGGTCCAGCAGTAAAAAAACACCGGATTTTTCGAAATAAAATTTTCCTTGCGGCGTGGCAATATTCAAAAATTCGTCGACGACATTTCCACCTGTAAACTTCCTGAAAAAATTTGCCAGGTTTGCACGTTCTTTGTCCTGATTTTTATTTTTTAAATACAGCTGATAAGCAACATCAGACGCATAACGATTGGTTTTAAGGTAAATTTCCTTTACCACTGCTGTTAAGGTAACATTATCGATGTTCTTAATATCGAACTTCTTTTTAGTTAATTTTTCGGCGTCGCGCAGGAATGCTTTGAGCGAAGGCAATTTGTCGTCTGTAACGTACTTGTTTAAGAATTCTGCCAACGCCTGCTCTTCCGAAATATTGTAAACCAGCAGTGCATTTTCGTATATTTTAGAGTAATCTGATGGATTGAAGGTATTCAAATTGAAATTGGGCTGATAGGCGCTGATTTTCCACTTCCCTTCATATTGGACGTTTATTTTGGATGGCTTTCCGTCGGAAGACTCCAATTCGAAAGCGCTTCCTGAATTTCCAATCGGAACTATTTTATCGGGTCCAAGAGCAAGTGAAAACCTCTGGAAAGTCGCGTCCTGATTCGGACTGGTTTTGGCATCTTGAAAAGCAAACGGAAGTTTCGAAGTCATCGCGACCAGCCAACTTTTGACTTCAGTTAGCCCGGACGGAAATTTCGCCTGATCTTCAAAAAAGATTGCAGATCTTTGCGCGTGAGCCGAAAGTTGAAACGCGAGCAATATAGTGAGAAGAATCTTTTTCATATTTAGTATTTAACGCAGCAACCTGAAAAATAGTAAAAATAAAAGCGAAACATTTACGTTTCGCTTTTATTTTTATTCAGATTTTTTTCCGCAATCAAAGATCGGAAAATTACACGTTAAAACGGAAATGCATCACATCGCCATCTTTTACAATGTATTCTTTTCCTTCAACTTTTAGTTTTCCGGCTTCTTTTACTTTAGATTCTGATCCGAATGCTACATAATCGTCGTAAGCGATTACTTCGGCACGGATAAATCCTTTTTCGAAATCGGTGTGAATCACTCCGGCTGCCTGAGGCGCGGTATCGCCAATATTGATTGTCCAGGCGCGGACTTCTTTTACTCCGGCTGTAAAATAGGTTTGTTGCTTTAACAAACGGTAAGCGGCACGAATCAAAACCGAAGCTCCCGGCTCAGTCAAACCCATGTCTTCGAGGAAAACCTGGCGTTCTTCGTAGCTTTCAAGTTCTGTGATATCTGCTTCAGCACCAACAGAAAGGATAATGACTTCCGCATCTTCGTCTTTCACCAATTCGCGAACCTGGTCAACATATTTGTTTCCGTTTACGGCTGATGCTTCGTCAACGTTACAAACGTATAAAACCGGTTTTGCCGTGATCAGTTGGAAAGTTTCCAACAGCACTTCTTCGTCGTTGTTTTTGGCTTCGACCGTTCTGGCAGATTTTGCCTGCAGTAAGGCTTCGCGTATTCTGTTGAGCAAACCTTGTTCGGTTTGTGCTTCTTTATTTCCGGTTTTTGCGGCGCGATTGACTTTCTCGAGTCGTTTTTCAACAGTTTCAAGGTCTTTCAATTGCAATTCGATATCGATGGTTTCTTTATCGCGGATTGGATTTACGTTTCCGTCAACGTGCACGATGTTGTCATTGTCGAAACAACGCAACACGTGAATAATCGCATTACACTCGCGGATGTTTCCGAGGAATTGGTTGCCCAAACCTTCGCCTTTGCTGGCACCTTTAACCAATCCGGCGATGTCAACAATATCAACCGTTGCCATTTGTACGCGCTCTGGTTTAACCAATTCTTCAAGTTTGTTGATTCTTGGATCAGGAACATTTACAACGCCAATATTGGGTTCGATCGTACAAAACGGAAAATTGGCGCTTTGTGCTTTTGCATTGGACAAACAATTGAATAATGTTGATTTTCCAACATTTGGCAATCCTACAATTCCTGCTTTCATGGTAAGTTATTTTTAAAAGTGTGCAAATATACAGTAATATTTCATTTTCCCTCCAGAGGTAATTATATAAAACTTTAAACTAATTCTGTAAGCCCTGAAGTTTGTTGTATCTTTAACTTTGTACCAACAAAACAAATTTAGAAATTATGAAAACATCATTGTTATCAATCGCTTTAGTTTTTGCCGCTTTCGGAATGCAGGCGCAAAACACCAATGTTACCGAAACATCGAAAACTACTGTGAGAACAGTTAAAGATTCTGATGGAGAAAGAAAACAAGTAAAACAGCAAAACACTGCTGAAGTTCAAAATATAGAATTAAAAGATGCTGACGGAAAGTCTCTTAACAAAGAGATGAAAGATACGCCAACACAAGTTACTTCGGTAACACAGATTACAAATCCTGATGGAACAACCAGAACTGTTGACGTTGACCGTTCTGCAGTTTACACATCTTCAACAGGAAATAAATACAATGTACAATTGGATGCCATGGGTTACAGAGTGACTTCTGACCAGTTGAAAAAACCGGCTTTGCTAAGAAAAACATCAAATAACAGTTACATTTATCACACGAACGGTAAAACTTCTGTTGCTTATTTTGATACCGATGGAAATATCGTATTGGAAACTTATGATGACAAATCTGACAAAGTAAGTGTTGATAAATTTATGAAAGCGAAATAAATTTCTTTCATAAAACGAAAAAATCCTGAGCAAACACTCAGGATTTTTTTATGCTTAAACTTTTTTATTCGTTGTGTAAAAATGCCTGTCTGTTCAACAGCGTTTCTTCGCTTTCGACATAATTGTCATCGGGAACGCAACAATCTACCGGACAAACAGCAGCACATTGCGGTTCGTCGTGAAATCCTTTACATTCGGTGCATTTTCCGGGAACAATATAATAAATATCGTCGGAAACCGGTGTCATCGGTTCTTCCGCGTCGATTTCTTCGCCTGAAGGCAAAATGACTTTTCCGCGTAGTGACGTTCCGTCTTTGTAGCGCCAGTCATCGGCACCTTCATATATTGCTGTATTTGGGCATTCCGGTTCGCAGGCGCCGCAGTTGATACATTCATCAGTGATTACAATTGCCATATTTTATGATTTTGGGTTCGAAAACAAAAGCCGGTGAAATACAACTTTCCATTTCAGGCTTTCGACTTCGACTATTATAGCTTATTTTTGTGCAAAATTACGTCCAAAACAATTCATAAGCAAATCAATATGACATTAGCACACAAAAAAAATATTTTTGCCCAGCTTGGAAAATTCCTGTCCCAATTTTCTGAGAATGAAAGCATTAAACATCCTGATGTACAAAATAATGATTTGTTTTTTGATGCTTTTCTGGATTTGATCCAACTCTCGCAAAGTCATAACGGCTGGTATACGCCTGAACAAGTGCATTTTGCGATAAAATCCTGGGCAGAGGCTTTGACCAGAGAAAATCTCGACCAATGGCTTTCACGTTATGATATTCAGGAAAAAGAATCCAAAACGATCGGACTAATTTTGGCCGGAAATATTCCGCTTGTTGGATTTCATGATTTTTTATCTGTTCTGATTTCCGGACATAAAGTGCTTGTAAAAACATCTTCAAACGACCAGCATTTGTTGCCTTTTCTTGCAAAATATCTGATCGCACTGGAACCTGAATTTGCAAACTATATTACTTTCGTGAAAGGCAAACTCGAAAACTTTGATGCTGTGATCGCCACCGGAAGCAACAATACGGCGCGTTATTTTGAATATTATTTTAAAGACAAACCATCAATTATCAGAAAAAACAGGAATTCGGTTGCAGTTCTAAACGGAACGGAATCTAAAGAAGATTTGGTCAATTTAGGAGAAGATATCTTCAGGTATTTCGGACTTGGATGCAGAAATGTTTCTAAAATTTTTGTTCCGAAAGATTATGTTTTTGATCCGTTTTTCGAAGCGCTTTTCGAGTACCAGGATGTCATTCATTACGAAAAATATGCAAACAATTACGATTACAACAAGGCAGTTTTTTTAATGAGTAATTTTAAATTGCTCGATAACGGATTCCTTACCATTAAAGAAGATTCGAGTTACGCCTCACCCATTTCAAGTGTGTTTTATGAGTTTTATGAAGATGAAAACGAGTTGTTTTCCAGGCTTCAAAACGATGCTGATCAAATTCAGTGTATTGTTTCAAAAGACACAATTTCAAATAGTATTCCGTTTGGAAAAACGCAAAAACCGGAACTTTGGGATTATGCCGATAATGTGGATACGATTAATTTTTTAAATACCATTTAATTTTGTTAATTGCGGTTTAATCCTCCGTTATGAAAAATACATTTAATGTATTAGCCTTGTTTTTGTTTGGCATCGTACACGCACAGATCAATCTAGATTCATATCAGTCAGCAATTGCTAACCAATACAACTTTGGCAAAGCGGTTGCAGCTTTTAACAATACGGTTATTTGCGCATCCGGAAGCCCTTTTCTGCCCACCCGTGGAAAACTGGAAATTTTCAATGCTACGGATTCAGGTTTGACATCTGTACAGACCTTACAGCCCACCGATGGTGATGATGGCGATAATTATGGATACACTCTGGATATGAACGATGATTATATCGCCGTGGGCGCTCCATTATACGATTCACAGTTTTCAAATTCAGGCGCGGTTTATGTGTATAAAAAAACAAACGGGTATTGGTCGCTGCTACAAAAAATCGTACCTATAGATGGCATGTCATTGGCTAATTTTGGATATACCGTAAAAATATACGAAGACCAGCTTTTCGTATGCGCGCGCTATCATTCGCTTTTTAGCAATTCTTCCGGAAAAATCTACATTTACAATTTAAGCCAGACCACGGCAGAACTTGTCCAAGAATGGCATATACAGGGTCGAAATGGCCTTGCCAATACGTTAAGTCTGAATTTGGGTAAATTGGTCGTAAGTTATACGCAAAGCGCCACAAAATACATTGAAACGTTTTCAAAAACAGCAAGTAGCTGGATTTCAGAAGGACGGTTTGCTTTGGACGCACCAGATTATTATTTTAGGAATTTGCGATTGGATGGTGATCACTTGTACTTGCAATTATCCGATGATACTGATACTGAAACATTTATAAGAGTGTATAAAAGCATCAATAACAATTGGGAATATGAATCTGAGATCGAATTGACTAAACTCAATTATTCCATCAGTGATTTTGAAGTTTCAGGCAATCATATGATTATCGGGTACGGATTCAGCAGTATTGGTGGCAAGTCGCCGGCTGCTTTTTACAAAAAAGTTAACGATGCTTGGGTATTGCAAGAATTTTTATTTGGAAATGCAGATTCATCTGACAGTGATTCTTTTGGTGCAAACATTTCTTTTAATAATGGGAAGGTCTACATTGGTGCTCCCGCCGAAGGTGCTACCAGCGCTGGAAAGATATATTATTCAAGTGATGTTTTAAATTCAGAGAATTTTGACTTTAACCCTGGTATTTTTCCAAATCCCACTTTTGGAAATCTAACAATCAGTGACACACCTGTAAAATATGCCGAAATATATAATAGTATTGGCCAACAGGTTTTACAGCAGCATATCCCACTCCAGGAAATCTCACTCGAAGGCCTTCAAAACGGATTATATATTATAAAACTGTCTGATGATCATGGACGAAACAAAACTTATAAAATCGTCAAAAAATAAATAAAACCACTTATCGACTACAACGTTTTTGTTGATAACATCAGCTAATTATTTCTAAATTCAATTATTGTTTTAAGATGCATTTCCGAAATTTGCCACTTAAAATTTTGGAATTTAACAAATACGATGAAAAAACACAACTATAGTGCAGGACCTTGCATTTTACCGCAGGAAGTTTTTGAAAAATCGGCGGCAGCCATTTTAAATTTCAACAATTCGGGATTGTCAATTCTGGAAATTTCGCACCGCAGCAAAGATTTTGTTGCCGTTATGGAAGAAGCGCGTGCTTTGGCTTTGGATTTACTCGGACTAACAGGAAAAGGCTATCAGGCGTTGTTCCTTCACGGCGGCGCAAGTTTAGAATTTTTAATGGTTCCGTTTAATTTGATGAAAGAAAACGGAAAAGCCGCATATTTGGACACCGGAACCTGGGCAAACAGCGCGATCAAAGAAGCAAAAGCTTTCGGTGAAACTGTAGTGGTTGCCTCTTCAAAACCTGAAAATTACAACCACATTCCCAAAGGTTTTGAAATTCCGGCTGATGCCAGTTATTTCCACTGCACTTCAAACAACACGATTTTCGGGACACAGATCAAATCGTTTCCTGAAACCAACATTCCGATTGTTTGCGACATGAGTTCGGATATTTTTTCACGTGTGCTGGATTTCTCCAAATTTGATCTGATTTATGCAGGAGCGCAGAAAAACATGGGTCCGGCCGGAGCAACACTTGTTGTTGTCAAAGAAGAAATTCTTGGAAAAACAGGAAGAAGCATTCCGAACATGCTGAATTTCCAACAGCATATCGAAAAAGAAAGCATGTACAATACGCCGCCGGTTTTCGCAATTTACGCGTCGTTACTGACTTTACAATGGCTGAAAAACCTGGGCGGAATTGCAGCGATTGAAAAAATCAACAATCAAAAAGCCGCACTTTTATACGCGGAAATCGACAGAAACCCATATTTCAAAGGAACTGCAAATACAGAAGACCGCAGCAATATGAATGCGACTTTCCTTTTGACTGACGAAGCACACGCACCATTATTTGACGAAATGTGGAAAGCAGTCGGAATTTCCGGTTTGCCAGGCCATCGATCTGTTGGCGGTTATCGCGCATCGATGTACAATGCGCTGCCGCTGGAAAGCGTTCAGGTTTTGGTCGATGTGATGAAAGCTTTTGAAAATTCAATTAACAATTAATAATGAACACTCGAGGCGGCGCCGAACAGAGCGAAGCCAATTAACAATTCCGTGTGGAATTTAATATATCGGTTGAATTTTTAAATCTATAAATTTTCAATCCTCAAATCAAAAAAACATGAAAGTATTAGCGAATGACGGGATTTCAAAAAGCGGAATCGATGCGCTCGAAAAAGGCGGATTTGAAGTCATCACAACGAAAGTGGCACAGGAACAAGTGGCGAATTACATCAATGCAAACGACGTAAGCGTCATTTTAGTGAGAAGCGCGACGAAAGTGCGAAAAGACATCATCGACGCATGCCCGGGCTTAAAAATCATTGGCCGCGGCGGTGTTGGAATGGACAATATTGATGTGGATTATGCGCGTTCGAAAGGCGTTCACGTCATCAACACGCCGGCATCTTCATCTGAATCTGTGGCCGAATTGGTGTTTGCACACTTGTTTTCAGGTGTGCGGTTTTTGCACGATGCCAACAGGAATATGCCGCTTGAAGGTGATTCAAATTTTGAAGGGTTGAAAAAAGCATATGCCAACGGAATTGAGTTGCGTGGCAAAACTTTGGGAATTATCGGTTTTGGAAGGATTGGGCGTGCGGTTGCGAAGATCGGTCTCGGTTTGGGCATGCGCGTCATTGCATCGGACAAATTCGTTGGAAACGCAGAAATTAAAGTTGATTTTTACAACGGCCAATTCATCAATGTGGATATTGTAACGGAACCGATGGAAGACATTTTCAAACACTCCGACTTTATTACGCTGCACGTTCCGGCTCAGGAAGGATACGTAATTGGTGCGGACGAGCTCGCTGCAATGAAGGACAATGTTGGAATCATCAACTGTTCGCGTGGTGGCGTTGTGGACGAAGTCGCTTTGGTTGCGGCTTTGGAAAGCGGGAAAGTATTGTTTGCAGGACTTGACGTCTTTGAAGAAGAACCAACGCCGGCAATTCCGGTACTGATGCATCCGAAATTGTCATTGACGCCGCACATTGGCGCTGCGACACTGGAAGCACAGGACAGAATTGGAACTGAACTCGCAGAACAAATCATCAGTCTGCTGAAGACAGAAAACCAATAATTTACAGAAAAAGAACGCCGGGCAATTGTCCGGCTTTTTTGTGTTAAAACAGCAAGTGTCATCGTGGTTTTTTACTAAATTTATAGAAATTAAATGCGATGAAAAATCTGTTATATACCGCGATGGTCATTTTGTTTGTCATTGGCTGCAGCACTACAAAAAGCAATTTTGAAACTTCGGATAAAACGGCAGTAGCGAAAAAAGCACCGACCAAAAACGATACAATCCGGATTGCAAACGATTCCCTTGAATACGAAGTGATCATCATTGATCCGGGATTTAATACCTGGCTGAATTCTGTGGCGCGTCCGCGGGGATTTTACTCACAATCGGTGCTCGAGAACAGGAATATCTTTTTTGTATCGGAATACAACCAACGCGTATTGCAGCCTTTCAGATACAATCCGAATTTGTATGAAATGCGGATCGATTACCAATCCAATATCAACTACGGTTACGAAGTCAATTACCTGCTTTATAATTATTTTATGTATTTTCAGCGGGAATACAGGCAGAAATTGTAAATGCAAGTGCTTATATTTGTAAGGAATTTTTTATTATGCAGAAATTAAAGCAGCGCTGGGGAATCCAATCCAATTTCCAATTGGTGGTCATTTTCATTGTATTTGCGATCAACGGTTCGGCGTCGGCCAAACTCGGATTCTTTTTACTGGATTGCCTCGGAATGACTAAAGACAGCATCCATCCGGTTTTGCGTTACGTCTCCATGTTGGTATTGGTTCTGCCAATTTATCCCTTTTTAATTATGGTCACCGGCTGGATTTTCGGCCAATCACAATTTTTTGTACGTTTCGGAAAAAACATGCTGAACCGCATCAGTCTCGGCTTGCTGTTCGATTATAAAAAAAACGCCTGAATTTCTCCAGACGTTTTTATTTATTGTTTTTTGAGCAGATATGTATACATCCACGTCAGTGTGAAAGACGGAATCACATCGGTAAACGGAATGATTTCTTCCAGGAAAGTGAACACGCCTGCGACTTTTCCAACGGTTCCTTTATACATCCACGACATTAAAAAACCGGCAATCGGCGCCCAGATGATATCGATGCTTTCGGCAACGCCGGGAATAATGTAGGACAACATCCCGATTGCGTCGAACAAAATCCCCAAAACGAGATTCCGCATTTTGTTGCTGTCGGTCGACACTTGATTTTGGTTTGTCATTTTTTTGAATTTTTCCGTCGCTGTGCAAACTCGGTGCCGCTTATTTTTTGAGTTTGTCTTTAAACTGTTTCCGGACCTTGTCAACCTTTGGCGTGATGACATAACTGCAATAGCTTTGTCCTTTGTTCTGGCTGTAATAATTCTGGTGGTAATCTTCGGCCACATAGAATTTTGGCGCAGGCGACACTTTGGTTACAACCTTTTTTCCGTAGGTATTTTCTTTGTCCAATAATGCAATATAATCGGTTGCCAATTGTTTCTGCGCTTCATTGTGGTAAAATATTTCGCTGCGGTATTGCGTGCCAACATCGGCTCCTTGCCTGTTCAATGTTGTAGGATCGTGTGTAGCAAAGAAAATTTCCATGAGTTCGCCAAACGTAATTTTCTTTGGATCGAATTCAATCTGGATCGCTTCGGCATGTCCGGTACTTCCCGAACTGACTTGTTCATACGTCGGATTTGCAACCGTTCCGCCAATGTAACCCGATTTTACTGTTTTCACCCCATTCAATTCTAAAAACACCGCTTCAGTACACCAAAAGCAACCGCCAGCGAAAGTGGCCGTTTCCAGTCCTTTTTGTGGTTCGATTTTTACAGGCTCTGTAATTTTTTGTGTGGCAATCTCTTTTTCTTTCGCGTTGCAGGAAACCGTTATCAATGCGAACATTATTCCGAAAATCTTTTTCATTTTTTTCATTTTTAGCAAATCAAAATTAGTTCATATTCAGGGCTGAAAGTCTGTCGTTAACTAAACTTTATCACGCATATACGAAAGAAAGCCCGCACAAAGATTTATTACTATTTAAAATGTTTGTTTCTTTGTAAAAATGTCTCAAAATGATCCAGGCTAAAAACATTCACAAGTATTACGAACAGCTTCACGTGTTGAAAGGCGTGGATTTACATATCAAAAAAGGCGAAATCGTTTCCATCGTTGGCGCTTCAGGCGCGGGAAAAACGACGCTATTGCAGATTTTGGGAACGCTCGACAAACCAACAGAAAACAGCGGAATACAACTGCTGATCAATGGCGAAGACGTACTGAAGATGAATGACAAAAACTTGTCGAAATTCCGAAATACGAATCTGGGATTTATTTTTCAATTCCACCAATTGTTGCCCGAATTCACAGCGTTGGAAAACGTTTGCATTCCTGCTTACATCGCCGGAAAAACCAAAGCAGAAACCGAACCTGAAGCTAAAAAATTGCTTAAATACCTCGGACTCTCACACCGAATTGACCACAAACCAAACGAAATGTCAGGAGGTGAACAACAACGTGTTGCGGTGGCACGCGCGCTGATCAACAATCCGGCGGTGATTTTCGCAGACGAACCTTCGGGAAATCTCGATACGCAATCAGCTGAAAATTTGCACCAGTTGTTTTTTAAACTTCGCGACGAATTGGGCCAAACCTTTGTCATTGTTACGCATAACGAAGATCTCGCCGATATGGCCGACCGCAAACTGATCATGTCCGACGGACACGTAATGGTATAAAATATGGTTCTGATATTGCTGAGCTGGGCCGTTTTATTTTGCTTTTTCTTCGCAAATGGCGTCGCCGTAAATTCGGTATTAAAATTAAAAAGTGCCCATACTTCTTTTCTGATTTTGTTCGGAATGGCATTTCAAACGTTACTTTTAACCAGTTTCGCTTTTTTCGTTCCGTTGGGTTTCGGACTCTTCGCCGCAAATTTTGCCCTTTCAGGTTTTGGTGCGTATGTTTTTAGAAACCAATTACTCGAACAATGGAAGCAATTCAAACTTGAACTCCAATCCCTGACAAAAATTTCCAAAATGATGCTGGGTTTGATTGTGTGTTCAGCACTTTTAAAATGCGCGCAATCGCCTTTTATATTCGACAATGAATGTTATTATGTACAAACGATCAAATGGCTCAACGAATACGGATTTGTAAACGGACTCGGAAATCTGAACCTTTTATTCGGGCAAAATTCGGGTTGGCATATCTTACAAGCTGGATTTAATTTTGGCTTCATAACCGATCGAATCAACGATTTAAACGGATTTTTGCTAATTGTGCTTTCCCTGTTTTTCATCAGTCGCTTTGACGACGGATTGAAAAATGGACGTTTCGAATGGATCGGATTTGTGATTTTGTTTAATGTATTGTTGTTCCAATTCATCAATTCGCCTTCGCCTGATTTGCCACTGATCCTGATTTCTCAATTGGTTTTTTACCTGTTTCTGAAAAAAGACAAACAATTTGAAGACGTAAAAATTTACAGTTTGCTGGTTGTATTTATGATTTTTATTAAAATCAGCATTTTTCCGATTGTATTGCTGGCATTGTACGATTCGATCCGGTTTAGAAAAAACCTGATTTTTTTAGGAATCACAGGTTTTCTATTCGGATTTCTGTGGATTGCAAAAAATAGCATTCTGACCGGGTATCCTTTATTTCCTGTAAACATATTGGCGCTGAATGTCGATTGGCGCGTTTCCGAAAACGTACTTTCATTTATGAACGACATCATAAAAAACCATGAATTTCTTAATATAAAAGGATATTCAAAACTTGGTTTTTTTGATAAATTTTTGATTTGGATTCAGCTTGGCGGCATCAATTCGATTTTCAACAAAGGCATCATATTGTTATTTGTTCTCGGACTTTTCACACGTAAATTCAAACAGCAATCAAACTACCGGATCTTATATTTTGTGCTGCTTGTTCATTTTTTATTTGTATTGGTCTGCTCGCCGCAATTCCGTTTTTTTCTCGCTGATTTCGTATTTTTGTCGGCATTATTGGTTTCCGATGTTTTCGAAAAAATGAACGTCAAACCAAAATTTGTGCAGGCAATGTTGTTGTCAGCGGTTGTGATGCCATTGTTTGTTGTGTATCTGCTCGATCTGAAGACTCTGACTGAAAATCGGTTCAATCAAAATCCTGAAACTGTAAAACTTTCTATGATTTATTTACCGGAGAACAATTCGAAATTCAGCGAAATTCGGTCGGTCCAACATCAAATTGGCAATTTAAACTATTATTCACCCGATGGAAGTCTGCATCCAAATATTAGCGCCAACGGGCCTTTGCCGTGTACAAATACGAAGATCATCATTTATTTTGAAACCAGATACAATGTAATTCCGCAACTTCGAACCCAAAACTTAAAAGACGGATTTTACTGCGCAAAAAAGAAAGATTAATGGAAATGGATTTTAATGAACTGAAAGAATTTCTTGACGAAAAAGTCACACTTTACAACAAACCCGATTTTATTGACAGCGACCCGATCCAGATTCCGCACGCTTTTACACTAAAAGAAGATGTCGAAATCGCCGGTTTTTTGGCTGCGACCATAGCCTGGGGAAATCGCACGATGATCATCCGGAATTCCAAACGCATGATGGAACTTATGGGTCACGCGCCTTACGATTTCATCAGGTCGCACACCGAAAATGATCTGGACCGACTTGGCGAATTTGTCCACAGAACTTTCAACGGCCAGGATTTTACCGTTTTTATTCGTGCGCTGAAACACATTTACGCGAATCATGGCGGACTCGAAGGCGTTTTTACAACGAATCAGCAAATTGACAGCCTGCAAGGAAGCATTTCCGCTTTTAAAAAGTTGTTTTTTGAAGTGGAACACCAACAACGGACACAAAAACATGTTTCCGATCCGGGAAACAATTCGGCTGCAAAACGGATTAATATGTTCCTCAGGTGGATGATCCGAAACGATCAAAAAGGAGTCGATTTCGGACTGTGGAAAAATATTTCTCCGGCGCTTTTGTCCTGTCCGTTAGACGTGCATTCGGGAAATGTAGCCCGAAAACTTGGCTTACTAAACCGCAAACAAAACGATGCGAAAGCATTGCTCGAACTCGATACACAGTTGCGTAAACTTGACCCAACTGATCCGGTAAAGTATGATTTTGCCCTGTTCGGATTGGGTGTATTTGAGAAATTTTAACCTGGATATTAACTTACAACAATCCGTTCATCGCTGAATTTTTAATCAGTTCGGCTACATTTTTACAACCTGATTTTTCAAGAATATTCTTCCGGTGCTTTTTCACCGTATGCGGACTGATGAAAAGTTTCTCGGCAATCGCGTTGCTGTCTAATCCGTCGCCCAGATTTTTGATGATCTGGATTTCCTTTTGTGAAAAACGCGCCATATTCGCATAATCACTGTTTAACGAAAGGTTCAAAAATGACGGCGAATCGTCCATGCAAATCACAGACATCCGGTAATTATTCGTCGGATTCAAATGATCAATCCGTGTGTGAATGTTAAGTGCTTTTCCAAAACCGCCATCCGGGCCAAGTGTCAGCATCATCGCCTGATGGTTGAACAGCGCATATTCGCCATCGGCAAGCCGCATCCTGAAATTAAAACTGCTTTTGTATTTCATGACGCGGGCAGGCTCTACATTTTTGAAAAAAAAGTTTCCCAAAAACGCTTCTGCCTTGATTACAAAATCCATATCATCGGGATGAATCGCCTCGAGTACATCTTTGAATGCAATTTTTTCGGGATTCAAACCCAATATATGCTGAATTGAGGGCTTGACATGAGACAAACTCATATTCGTAAAATCGACGATGTAACAATAAAACGGACCTGTGCTGACAATCGCATTTGCGAGATCATTAAAATCAACTCTCGGCTCTGTTCCCGGAATTCCCCTGTTTGGATCAGAATCCCAGACTTTGTACAGCTTCTGCAGTTCATTTTCCATATTTAATTTTTCTCAATAATAATAAAAAATCCGCGCGTTTGTTTAATTCTGTGCCAATTTTATATATTTGGTATCGATCCTTGGTAATTCAAGCCCAAAAAGCCATGAAAAAAATCTTCTTCCTGATCCTTTTAACAGGTTTTGCCTCACAAGCGCAATTGTTTATTGGCCCGAAAGTCGGCGGTTTATTGGCTACCCATCAGTATGGAAATGCACTCAGATTTGATGCAAAGCAGAAATTCTCCGGATATGGAGGCGCTTTCGCAGAATACAAACGTGGAAAATTTGCCATTGCGATTGACGTATTGTACGCCGACGCCGGTTCGAATCTTGAAATCACTTTCGGAAAAAACTCAGAATCACCCATTAAAACTAAAGCACAAATTGACACCGAAATGGTTACCGCAAATCTTCAGGGAAAATATTTTTTTACAGACAAAGTTTCGGTCAACCTCGGTTTTTATTATGGCGAACTCACCGGACCAAAACTGGATTATGATTCATCGGATTTAAGTGATATTGATTTGAGAGATATTTACGCAACAGGCGATTACGGCATTACCCTTGGCGGATCTTATTTTTTTTACAATTCTTTCTTCGCCGACATTAAATATTCATTCGGGCTGCAGGACATCAGCACAGCCGACTGGAATTCCCATCATTACAACGACAACGGCCAGGATTACAGTGTGAAAAACCGTTTCCTTATGGTTGGCATCGGCTATCGTTTTCAGTTGACCAATAGAAAAAAGTAAGATGCGCAAACTGACCAAATCCTTCATTTTTTGTGTGATCCTGCTATCTCATTTCCTGTCTGCAAAGGCCGCTGAGAGAAAGCCAGATCCGGATTATATATTTTTTCTACACAACAAATTTCTTGAAGAAAATGCGCTTGACGCGTTGCACATTGAATACGGAAAATCGGCTTACAACGAAATTTTAGACACTTTCAGAAAAGACGGTTTTGTTGTTTTCAGCGAGAAAAGACCAGCAAAAACGGATGTCCGGAAATATGCGCTGAAAGTCATTTCCCAAATTGACAGTTTGTTGAACGTAGGTGTGAAAGCAAATCATATTACGATTATCGGAACGTCGAAAGGCGGTTATATCGCGCAGTACATTTCGACCTACATGGCCAATCCCGATTTGAATTTTGTTTTCATTGGAAGTTTCAGAAATGCCGATATTACGAACTATCCGGAGATCAATTTCTGCGGAAACATCCTGACCATTTATGAAAAGTCTGATGAATATGGTGTTTCAGCATTAAAACGGAAAGAAAATTCTACATTGAAAATTAATCATTTTAAAGAAATCGAACTGACAACGAATCTCAAACACGGATTCCTGTACCGAAATCTTGATTTGTGGGTCAATCCGTGTAAAATGTGGGCCAGAAGAAATTATGAGCTGAAGCCAAAAGTCCATTAAAATGAAGCTTCCACCGATTTTAGCCAACATCCAAAACCGAATCCTTTCTCCTGTAGCATTTCAGCTTTCAAACTACTTCCCCGAAAAAGAAAGTACTGCTTACGCTGCCTGCCGCTTTACTATCGGAAGTTTAAATGTTGTTTTCCGATGTGCCAAAATTACGCCAACGAAAACCGGGCAATTTGTAACCATTTGGAAAAGGTCGGGAACCGGACCAATTGCGCCTTTTGATGTTTCCGATGCCGTAGATCTATTGGTAATTTATGTTGAAAACGAAAATCTTTCCGGTTTGTTCGTATTTCCAAAACGGGAACTTCTAAACCAGAAAATCTTCAGCGATAACAATAAAAATGGCAAACGTGGCATTCGTGTTTATCCGCCGTGGGATCAAAATTTAAACAAGCAGGCACAAAAGACACAACATTGGCAACTGCAATATTTTATTGAAATTCCGGCTGAAAACTTTCCGGATCCCGAACGCGTAAAATCGCTATTTACAATGAATTTACCGCGATAATTTACAGTTTGTTGGATTGCGAAAATTATAAAATTGGCTATTGGCCAATTAAAACTATCTTTGCAAAAAATTTGACCATGACTTTCGAGCAATTCAATCTACCGAAATCCGTACAAAAAGCCATTGACGATCTGGGTTTTACAACGCCAACGCCCATTCAGGAAAAATCATTTGCCGTGATTATGTCGGGACGCGATATGATGGGAATTGCGCAAACAGGAACAGGAAAAACCTTCGCGTATTTGCTGCCATTGCTGAAATTGTACAAATTTACACCAACAGAAACTCCAAAAATCGTCATTCTTGTTCCAACGCGTGAACTGGTTGTTCAGGTTGTGGAAGAAGTGGAAAAACTGACCAAATACATGTCAGTTCGCACACTCGGAATTTACGGTGGCGTGAACATCAACACCCAAAAAACCGCGGTGTACCACGGACACGACATTCTTGTTGGAACTCCTGGCCGCGTTATGGATCTTGCGTTGGATAACGTACTCCGGTTTGACGAAACCCAAAAACTGGTCATTGACGAATTTGACGAAATGCTGAATCTTGGTTTCCGTCCGCAGCTTACTTCGATTTTGGCCATGATGAAGCCAAAACGCCAGAATATTTTATTTTCGGCTACGATGACTGATGAAGTCGATCAGGTTTTGAATGATTTTTTCGATTTTCCGGAAGAAGTTACGCTCGCAGCATCGGGAACGCCATTGGAAAACATCACGCAAATCGCCTACAGTGTACCCAATTTTAACACGAAAATCAACCTGTTGAAACAACTGCTGCAAAGCGATGAATCGATGGACCGGATTTTGGTTTTCGTCAACAACAAAAAAATCGCCGACATGCTTCACGAACGCATAGAAGCTGATTTTCCTGAAGAATTTGGTGTCATCCACTCAAATAAATCGCAAAATTACCGTTTGAATACGATGGCGTCTTTCCAGGATGGCGCAATTCGCGGATTGATTACGTCGGATATTATGGCCAGAGGTCTCGATATTTCGGATATTTCGCATGTCGTCAATTTCGAAATGCCGGAAATGCCGGAATTGTACATGCACCGTATTGGTAGAACCGGACGCGCGGACGCAACTGGAACTGCAATCAGTTTCTTCACGCCAAGGGAAGAAGAGCTTAAAATTGAAATTGAATTGTTGATGAACCGCGAACTTGAAATGGAAAATTTGCCTGAAAACATCGAAATTTCCACACTGCTCATCGGACCGGAAAAAGAAAAGGAAAAAATAAAATTCCTGATGAAAAAGCCGAAGCTGGACGGCGACGGCGCATTTCACGAAAAAGCGGCAAAAAACAAAAAAGTCAATCTCGGCGGACCATCCAAAACCAAAAAGAAAACTTCAGGTTCTGTAAACCGGAATATGTTGCGTGAGCAGAATAAAAAAAGAAATAAGAAAAAGTAGATAATTTACAAGGCAGAAGGCAAAAGTTATTTGCCATATTGCATATTTATTGGCCACGAATTACACAAATTTACACGAAATCATTGGTGAATATTTTTGTAATTCGTGGCTAATTTTTTATTGTTGCTATCACATTATTCGGCCTTTGTAAAAATCAGATTTACCGGCGCGCACAATTCAATCTTTTTCCCTGAATCGGTCAGTTCGCCGCTGGTTTGATCACGTTTAAAAATCACGACATCATTGGTATATTGGTGCGCAACCAAAACAAATTTACCGCCGGGAACAATTGTGAAATCGCGTGGTCCTTTTCCGTTTGTAGGAACGGTTTGTTTGTGTGCCAATTTGCCTTTGACATTGATTTCAAACACCGAAATCGTATTGGCTTCGCCCCTGTTTGTCGCATATAAAAATTTGTTGTCTTCGGAAATCTGGATTGCGGCCGCGCTATTCTCGCCTTTAAACTGATTTTGAACGACTGTTGTTTCCTGGATTTTGCGGAATTTTCCGTCATTGTAAGCAAATACAGTTAGCGTACCGTCGAGTTCCTGCAGCAAATAAATAAATTTCCCGTCGTTGCTGAACGTCAAATGGCGCGGGCCACTTCCGGTTTTAATTGCAATCGTATCTTTAAATTTCAGGATTTCTTTATCTGAATCGGGATGGTATTGGTACACATAAATCCTGTCGGTTCCGAGATCGTTTGCCAATACAAACTTTTTATCCGGAGAAAATTTCACCATGTGAACGTGCGCACTTTCCTGTCTTTTCGTATTAATGCTTTTGCCTTCATGTTGGATAACCTGGCTCGCTTCGGCCAAACTGCCGTCACTTTTCCTTTTGAAAACCGAAATCGTCCCACCGGAATAATTCGCCGCAATCACATTTTTTGAATCGTTGATAAGATAACACGGATCGGCGCCTTTCGAATTTTGCTTGTTCAGGAAATCAAGTTTTCCGCTTTTGGCGTTGAACTTAAAAGCACTAATCGTACTTTCTTTACCACTTTCATTGACACTGTAAATAAATTTGTTGTCTGATGAAACGCTTGAATAACTTGGATTTACGATTTTTTCTGTTGTGTTTTTCAGTTTGAATTCGGCGGTTTCGGGATTAAAATCATATACATAAATTCCTTTGCTTTCGCAAGGCGTTGTATAAGTCCCGATGAGTAAGTTCAGGTTTTTCTGCGCGAAAATATTGGTAAACGCAGCCAGCAGCAAAAGCAGGAAATATTTCTTCATTTCAAATGTTTTAAAAGACAAAAATAAGGTTTCACGGTTTAAAAAAAGGCAGAATTAACAATTAAAAAAAATCAAAATCAGGGTTACGAACTGCGTCTAAATTTGTATTTTTGACGCATTCGCAGACTAACCTTAACTAATAAATGCGCGCGAAGTAAACTCAATCGGAATGCAGTTCAAACACCCGGAAATTCTTTACTTTTTATTTTTACTGGTCATTCCAATCCTGGTTCATTTGTTTCAATTGCGCCGCTTCAAAAAAGAATATTTTACGAATGTTCAGTTCCTGAAAGAACTTTCGATACAAACCCGCAAAAGCTCCAAACTTAAGAAATGGCTGCTGCTTGCAACAAGATTGTTGATCCTTGCCGCGCTAATTTTTGCCTTTGCCCAACCGTTTTTCCAAGCAAAAGACAATAAAAATGCTACCAACGAAATGTACATTATTCTCGACAATTCGTTCTCCATGCAGGCCAAAGGGCAAAAGGGCGAATTGCTCAAACGCGCCGTTCAGGAATTGCTGGAAAATACGCCTGAGAATACGAATTTTTCTTTGGTAACCAATTCGGAGACTTTTTGGAACACCGATATCAAGTCCATTCGAAAAGAACTCCAAAACCTTAAATACAGCAACACGTCATTCTCACCGGAAAATTCACTGGCAAAAATCAACGCCCGGAAATCGGTTTACAACAAAGACATTTTGATCATTACCGATGCGGTTGGTTTGCAGCAAAAACAATTCAAATCTATCGATCCGGAATCAAATACGTATTTTATTATTCCGAGAGCGCAGCAAAAAAACAACGTTTCTGTGGACAGCGTTTACATCAGCCAGCAACTTGATAATTTTTACGAAATTGGCGTGAAACTCTCGGCTTACGGCGAAGATTTTAAAAGCATTCCGGTCGCACTTTACAACAATGAGAAGTTGATTGCAAAGACTCTGGTTGCATTTGAAAACAAACAAAAAACCATCACATTTACGATTCCGAAAGCCGATTTTCACGGTTATGTTTCGATTTCCGATAATGGTTTGGAATACGACAACAAATTGTATTTCAGCATTTCAAAACCCGAAAAAACCAATGTGATCAGCATTGGCGAAACCGATAAGAGTATTTTCTTATCGAGGATTTATACCAATGACGATTTCAATTACAGCAACTTCGCACTGGCAAATCTGGATTACAACCTGCTTGAAAAACAAGATGCGATCGTCCTGAATGAAATCAAGGAAGTTCCGCAAGCACTGCAAACTACCTTAAAATCTTTCGTTGAAAAAGGCGGAAATGTCATTTTTATTCCGTCAGCGGAAAGCGCGGTTTCGAACACCAATAATTTGCTTTCGAATTTTGGCACTATCCAGTTCAAATCGTTGCAAAATACCGAAAAACTTGTTTCGAAAATCAATTTCGGACATCCATTATTTCATTCCGTTTTCGAAAAGAAGATTGACAATTTTCAATATCCAAATACTAAAAATTCGTTTGTACTGAGTTCGAACGCAGCGATCGCGTTGAGTTATGAAGACCAAAGCGCGTTTCTGACCGCTGTGCAAAATCCGATCTCGTCAATATATATTTTCGCCGCGCCGATAAACAAATCAAATTCAAATTTCCAGAATTCGCCGTTAATCGTCCCAACATTTTATAACATGGCGCAAAGCAGCGCAAAATCAGGTGCGGTTTCAGTCAACATTGGTGAAAACCAGCCTTATCTAGCCGATGCATTGCTTGCGAAAGATGAAATTGTTTCAATTAAAAACGATTCCGAAAAATTCATTCCGATACAGCAAATCCTCAATGATAAAGTCCGCCTGACCTTTGGAGAATATCCCGAAACCGCCGGCAATTTTGGAATTTTCAAACAAGACGAGCGCATCAAAAACATCAGTTTTAATTATGCACGGACCGAAAGCGATTTGGCTCAGGCCAATGAAGATGCTGCCGGAGATTTCAAAAAAGCCGAAAGCATCGATGCCGTTTTTACAACACTCCAAACCGGCCGGACCGACAACCAGATCTGGAAATGGTTTGTTATTTTGACCTTATTATTTTTAGCCACAGAACTACTCATTCAAAAATTCGTAAAATGAAACTAATCATACGAGCTGCTAAAATTATTGACCCGAAAAGTCCTTTTCACAACCAGATTGTCGATTTGCAGATTGAAAACGGGACGATACAAAAAATGGGTTCCCAACTTACAAACGACAACAAATCGGAGGAAATTGAATTGGACAACCTGCATATTTCGCAAGGTTGGTTCGACTCGAGCGTTTCCCTTGGTGAACCCGGATTTGAAGACCGCGAAACCATTGCAAACGGTTTACAGGTTGCCGCAAAAAGCGGATTTACCGGAATTGCGTTGCAGCCAAATTCCAATCCGTCGATCGACAATCAGGCGCAAGTCAATTTTGTAAAATCAAAAGCGAGCGGATTTGCAACCGAATTGTTTCCAATTGGCGCACTCACCAAAAACAGCGAAGGAAAAGACCTGTCGGAATTGTTTGACATGAAAAATTCTGGCGCGGTTGCTTTTGGGGATTACAATAAAAATTTAGAAAATTCAAATCTGCTTAAAATCGCATTGCAATATGTACAGGATTTCGACGGATTGGTTATCGCCTATTCTCAGGATTCCAGCATCAAAGGAAACGGTATTGCGCATGAAGGCATTGTTGCGACGAGGCTCGGACTTAAAGGAATTCCGGCGTTGGCAGAAGAACTTCAGATTGCACGGAACCTGTTTATTTTGGAATATACGGGCGGAAAATTACACATTCCGACGATTTCTACAGCCAAATCGGTCCAACTGATCAAAGACGCAAAATCCAAAGGTTTGAACGTGACTTGCAGTGTGTCGGTGCATCATTTGGTTTTGACCGATGAGAAACTGGACGGATTTGACACCCGATTTAAAGTGACGCCGCCGCTTCGGACAGAAACCGATAGAAAAGCGTTAGTCAAAGGCGTAAAAGATGGTAACATTGATATGATTACGTCTGACCATAATCCGATCGATATTGAACATAAAAAAATGGAATTTGATCTTGCAAGCAATGGCACGATTGGACTTGAAAGTGCTTTCGGCGCGCTTTTAACGGTTTTGCCGATTGAAATCGTTATCGAAAAACTTACAGGAGGTAAATCAGTTTTCGGAGTAAAAAATCCATCCATCAGCGAAGGCGCATTGGCAAACCTTACGTTATTCAATCCAGATGAAAAATGGACTTTCGGTAAAGAAAACATGCTGTCAAAATCTAAAAATTCGGCTTTTCTGGGCGCAAAAATGACCGGAAAAGTGTATGGGATTTTTAACCAAAACCAATTAGTTTTAAAATAATTATATGAAGGATTTTTCTGTAGAAGAAGGGAAAAACATTGCGATCATTAGTTACATCACGATCATTGGCGCAATCATCGCCATTTTTATGAACAACGACAAGAAAAATACATTTGCCGCTTTTCATATCCGGCAAGCACTCGGAATTTTTATTTCGTTTTTCCTCTTGGGTTATTTTATTGGTTATTTTGACAGCTGGACAGCAACTTCTGCATTCTATATCTTCTATTTTGTGCTTTGGATTTACGGATTTCTCGGCGCTTTACAAGGAGAATTCAGGCTGATTCCGCTTTTGGGTGCGCAGTTTCAAAAAATTTTTAAAAATATCAATTGATGGATTTATCACTTCAATACCAAATCAGGGAACCAAAAATAAAGTCAGATAAAAATCCGTTATTGCTGTTATTGCACGGTTATGGCAGCAACGACGCCGATCTGTTTTCGTTTGCCAAAGAACTTCCGGATGATTATTATGTAGTTGCTGCCCGCGCGCCTTATGATTTGCAATATGGCAGTTATGCGTGGTATGCGATTAATTTTGATGCCGATGAAAATAAATTTTCCGATTTGGAACAAGCCAAAACGTCACGCGATAAAATCGTGGATTTCATTGACGAATTGGTTGCCCATTATCCGATCGATCCAAACAACATCACACTAGTCGGCTTTAGCCAGGGTTCTATTTTGAGTTACGCGATCGCCTTGTCGTATCCTGAAAAAGTCCAGCGCGTTGTGGCCATGAGCGGTTATCTGAACACAGAAATGGCTGTTGAAAATTTTGCTGAAAATGATTTTTCAAACCTCAATATATTCGCTTCCCACGGTACGGTTGATCAGGTCATCCCAATCGATTGGGCTCGAAAAACCAAACCTGCACTCGATGCGCTTGGAATTAAAAACGTTTATAAAGAATATCCTGTGGGCCATGGCGTAGCGCCACAAAACTTTTTCGATTTCAGGGATTGGCTTGGAAATAGACAGGCATAAGGCATAAGGCATAAGGCATAAGGCATAAGGCATAAGGCATAAGGCATAAGGCATAAGGCATAAGGCGAAATTAGATATTTTGTTCATACCATCGAAAAAAAGCATCAGTTTTTACCATTACGGTTTAAACTTATGCCTTTTGCCTTATCCCTTGTGACTATTTCCCGATAAACAAAATCTCGTTTCCGTTTTTGAGTACGTAACCTTTCCACGGAATGAGTTGCCAGTTTCCGTTGATATATTGATCGCCTTCAGATTTTCGTTCTAAAATGATTGCTAATTTTCCATTTGGCAGGAAAAGTTCGGCTTTGTTGCCATCTTTTTCAAATATTACAAAGGCATTCGATCCGGTGGATTGGTTTTGGGAATCGTATGGAGATAGTTTGGTTCCTTCTTCCGAAACAAGTACACATTTTTGAAGCAATGCTGACCAGAAATAACCCGCGGAAGTTTCACAACCATGCAAATCAGAATCATTTGCGATTACTGGCGATTTCTGAACAGTATCTTTTACGACTGTATTCTTAACAACCGTAACTTCTTCCGCAGTTTCCTGTTTTTTGGCGCAGGCCGCAGCGATGAAAAGACAAAATAAAATGATTGTTTTTTTCATTATTTCTGGTATAAAATGGTTTGCATATTTTCAAAAGAAACCGAGCCGTCATCATTCAGGAAATATTTGATCAAAGCTTCTCCCCAGTATTCGCCATCGCTAAAATCGGCGATGATCCAACGGTGATTCAGGACTTTTGCTTTGTTGATGATAAATTTTTGTGCGCCAATCTGCGGCTGGTCGATGTACGGATGTCCTTTCGGATTGTTGTTCAGATCCATTAAAGCGTCAGTCACATGAGGAATGAGTTTTTGGTAGGAAGTGAATTTTCCAGTCGGTTCATTTTCAAAATAAGCCTGCGCTTTTTCATCATTTTCAAGGCCGAAATAACCCGCGTCCTGCAATTTATTACTTACCGAAGTGAGGCTGTCGCCGAGCCTTTTGCCCAGTTTTTCATTGCGTTCGCGCTCAAACGCAGTTTCTTTACTAAAGTACATATAAGTGAAAACGTTCATCAGGATTGCAAGGATAAACAAATACAGGAATAAGGATTTTTTCATGGATATTAAATTGTAATTTCTAAATTGTCGTAAGCCAAAAATACATTTTCCGGAAGTCGCTGTTGTACTTCTTCATGAAAACCCAAAATGTGGCTGATGTGTGTTAAATAAGCGCGCTCCGGCTTGACCAAATTTATGAAATCAAGCGCTTCCTGCAAATTAAAATGGGTATTGTGCGGCTCTTCCCGTAAGGCATTTACCACCAAAACTTTGAGGTTTTTGAGTTTTTCCAGCTCCGGTTCCTCGATGGTTTTCACATCTGTGAGATAAGCAAAATCATCGATGCGATACCCAAAAACCTGAAGGCTTCCATGAAAAACATTGATCGGAATCGCCATTTTGTCGCCAATAGCAAACGGAACATTATTAATGACTTCAACCGGATTTACTGTTGGCGCGCCGGGATATTTATTTTCTGTTTCAAATATATAATCGAAACGTTTCGCCAGGTTTTGAATGACGCGATTGTGCGCAAAAATTGGCATTGGCCCTTGCTTGAAATTGTATGGCCGGATGTCATCCATTCCGGCAGTGTGGTCTGAATGTTCGTGCGTATATAAAATCCCGTCGATGCTACTGCAGTTCGAAATGAGCATTTGTTGGCGGAAGTCCGGGCCACAATCAATCACAAATGAATGGCCGCTCCACGAAACCCAAACGGACACGCGAAAACGTTTGTCTTTTGGATCTGTGCTTTTGCAAACGGGATGATCGCTCCCGATTACCGGAATGCCCTGAGAAGTTCCTGTTCCTAAAAAATATACCTTCAATTGTGTTATTTTTATACAAAAATAAGACTATTATCTTTTATTAAAACCCTATTTTGCTAACTTTGTAAGTATATATAGCGAGAATATAAATGGATACGGAAATAAAATTAAAAGGTGATAAGGTTATCGAACAAATTCCTTCGATAAAAGACAAAGCACTTCGAATTAATCTCAACGAAAATATCTACGGTACTTTTGCGGAAATCGGCGCAGGCCAGGAAACAGTGCGACACTTTTTCAGGACTGGCGGCTCTTCCGGAACGATTGCGAAAGCGATGTCGGCTTATGACAAAGATTTTAGTGACGCCATTTACGGAATCGAGGAAGACGGCCGTTATGTGACCGAGAGCCGTCTCAAAAAAATGCTCGGACATGAAGTCAACCTGATCGAACGCCGTTTGAACCGTGACAAACATCCTAGCAAAATGTTCTTCAGTTATGCCAATACGGTTGCGACGATTGACTTTGCAAAACAATTCAAAGGACATGGCTGGGTGGGAATTCGTTACCAGATCGAACCTGACGAAGATTACAACGAGATCATCATCCACATCCGATTCAAAGAAACAGACGCGCGTTTGCAACAGGAAACCCTTGGTATTCTTGGTGTGAACCTGATTTATGGCGCATACTACAAATACAACGATCCTAAAAAACTGTTGCGTTATTTATACGACCATTTGGACAAAGACCAATTGGAAATCGACACGATCAACTTTTCAGGACCTCGTTTTGCTGACGTTGATAACCGATTGATGAGTTTGCAGCTCGTAAAAAACGGAATGACCGATGCGGTAATGTTTGATCCCGAAGGAAAAAATATATTGCCAGCGTCTATTTTATATAAGAAAAACATCCTGGCTTTACGCGGAAGTTTCCGTCCTGTAACGAAAGTCAATATGGACATGTATGAGAAATCGCTTAAAATGTTCCTTCAGGAAAATAAAGTGGAAGAAAAAAATACGCTGGTTGTTTTTGAAATTACGCTGTCAAATTTGCGCTCTGAAGGCGAAATTGACGAACGTGATTTTATGGATCGCGCCGAATTGCTTTGTTCGCTCGGGCAGACGGTTATGATCTCGAATTTCCAGGAATATTATAAAGTGGTCGAATATTTCTCTGCTTACACCAAAGCCCGTATGGGATTGGCGATGGGCGTGAACAATCTTGTCGATATTTTCGACGAGAAATATTACAGGCATTTGAGCGGTGGAATCTTGGAAGCTTTCGGGAAATTATTCTACCGTGACCTGAAAGTATTTTTGTATCCAATGCTTGATGATGATGGAAACGTGATTAATTCTGAAAATCTGAAAGTACATCCGAGAATGAAAGAATTGTACAAGTTTTTCAAATTCAATGGAAAAGTGGTTGACATCGATGATTTCGATCCGCATACTTTGGAAGTATTTTCACGTGAAGTACTCAAGATGATTGGAAAAGGCAAACCGGGCTGGGAAAGCATGCTTCCTGTTGGTATTGCCGAAATCATTAAGCAACACCAGTTGTTTGGTTTTGATCCGAACCGGGTTTTGGAGGAGACAAATTAGGCATAAGGCGAAATAAGATATTTCGTTTTCAGCTACAAATAAAAAGGCATAAGTTTTACCGCAATGGTTTTAAACTTATGCCTTTTGCCTTTTCACTTATTCCTTCCTATTTCAGAATCTGTACAGCATGTGCCTTCGTTTTCACATCAGAGATAACGTCTGCAATAATTCCATTTTCATCGATGACAAAAGTGGTGCGGTGGATTCCGTCATAAGTTCTTCCCATAAACTTTTTGGGTCCCCAAACGCCAAATGCCTGGATCATTTCTTTGTCTTCGTCGGCGATGAGCGGGAAAGGAAAATGGAATTTCTCTTTGAACTTTGCCTGTGCTTTTTGCGGATCAGCGCTTACGCCGAGAAGTTCGTAATTGTTGGCCTGAAAGCGTTCATAATTGTCGCGAAGGTCGCAGGCTTCAGCGCTGCAGCCAGGCGTATTTGCTTTTGGATAAAAGAAAACGACCAGTTTTTTTCCTTTGTAATCTTCGAGTTGGCGGAACTTTCCATCTTGGTCGAAACCTGAGAAATCTGGGGCGGCGTCGCCTTTTTGCAATGGAATCATATGAGTGATTTTATGTTAGAAATTTGATTTTAGTTTTTAAGAATTCGGATGTTGGTTGCATGTGATGCAGATTTAAACCGTAAGTCTTGAATCGCACGGTCATGCCCCGGATGGAAGCGGAAACCCTGAGTTTTATAAAGCGTGTTTTTCCTGCGATTGCGCAGCGACCAACCGAAGCTCGCGCTGGCGCATTGGAAAAACGGCTTTGTAAAAGAAGTGTTGCAGCGCACAGCCGGAAAAGGCACAAGAACAATTTAAGATTTTTGATTTGCGTGTGACATGAATCAAAACCTGAAATCGCAAATAATGTCTTATTTTTACTTTATAAATCTACGAAAAAATGACCAAAAAAGAACGCGCTGCCTTTGTAATTCAAACGCTGCACGAAATTTATCCGGAAGTCCCGATTCCGCTTGACCATAAAGATCCTTATACACTGCTGATTGCGGTATTGCTTTCGGCCCAGTGTACCGATGTTCGCGTGAACCAGATTACGCCGTTGTTGTTTGCCAAAGCCGATAATCCGTATGACATGATTAAACTTTCAGTCGAGGAAATCAAGGAAATTATCAGGCCGTGTGGGCTGTCGCCGATGAAATCCAAAGGCATTTACGGCTTGTCGCACATTTTGATCGATAAATACGATGGCCAGGTTCCTGCAACTTATGAAGGCTTGGAAGAATTGCCGGCGGTTGGCCACAAAACGGCTAGTGTGGTGATGTCGCAGGCTTTTGGATTTCCTGCGTTTCCGGTTGATACGCACATTCACCGGTTGATGTACCGGTGGAATTTGTCAGATGGAAAAAACGTCGTTCAGACTGAAAAAGATGCGAAAGCTATTTTTCCTAAGGATTTGTGGAACGACCTGCATTTACAGATCATCTGGTATGGAAGGCAATATTCTCCTGCGCGCGGCTGGAATCTTGAGAAAGATATCATTACGCGTGAAATTGGAAGAAAATCGGTTTTGGACGAACTGATATATCAAAGCACACCTAAAAAAAATAAAATCAGGTGAGCCATTATTATAATAAAAAAAACATCCCGATAATTACCGGGATGTTTTCTTAATTAGCTATCGTCTCGATATTCATTTTACCCACTTTGATAAAGCGCAGTGCTTTGGAGTAATTTAATAAAAAAGATATGGTTTCTTTTTTAGGTTTCATAACTGTGGTAACTAATTTTTTTTCAGAGTAAATTTTCGCCATATTGTATATTTTATGTTTGTTTAATATACAACGCCGCAATATTCTGAATATTGTTAGTTGGTCAAAATTATTTTATGCTTGTCAATGACTTTTCTCAGATTCATCAGCGCGTAACGCATTCTGCCTAAAGCGGTATTGATGCTTACGCCTGTCAATTCTGAAATTTCCTTGAAACTCAGGTCCTGGTAAATTCGCATCACCAAAACTTCCTTCTGGTCATCAGGCAATTCTTCGATAAGCCTTTTCAGGTCACTTTCAACCTGCTCGGAAATCATCCGGTTTTCGATGGTCATCGAGTTATCGGTCATCACAGAAAAAATGGAAAATTCTTCTGTTTCGCGATACATCGGCATCTTTTTGTTTTTCCTGAAATGGTCGATGATCAGGTTGTGCGCAATACGCATCACCCAAGGTAAAAATTTACCTTCTTCGTTATAAGAATTCGATTTTAAAGTCTTGATGACCTTGATAAAAGTATCCTGAAAAATATCGTCAGAAATGTCACGGTCAGAAATCTTGGAATAGATAAAACCGTAAATTTTAGATTCGTGTCGTTTAATTAATGTTGCTAAAGCGCATTCGTCTCCTGCAACATAATTCTTCACCAATAAAGCGTCGGGGATTTGAACATTAGCCATAATAATACCTTTTAGTTTTTCGTTAAAATTGGAGAGCAATCTCTAAAAAGTAATTTTTTATTATAGGCGTCGTGTTAAAGTTTGATTAAATAATACCCAAATATAGCGTAATTAATTTTTAAGAAACAAATAAAATTTGAACATTTAACAAATTTCATACAATAAACCGTATTTTAATATAATTTTAAGATTCGGATGTTCCTAAAACAATTCCTACAATTATTGATAAACCCGGACGTAATCTACTATAAATTCCTGCGGAAAAATACGATCATCAACCTCAGGTCCGCCAAAATTTCCTCCTATAGCCATATTCACAATTACGAAAAAAGGCTGGTCAAATGGCCATGTATTCTCATTCTTTTCGGCAGGGTTAAACGTATAAATCACCTTATCGTCTACTGAAAAATCAATCTTTTCCTTCGTCCAGTCGATGGCATATACGTGAAAACCTTGTTCTATGGTTTCAAATATTGTCTTTTTAGAATTCACGCTGTTTCCATGACTGTCCTGGGTATGCAAAGTGTTGTAAACCGTGTGCGGTTCTTTTCCTACATATTCAAGAATGTCGATCTCGCCCGATTTCGGCCAGCCCACTTCACTGATATTGGATCCCAGCATCCAGAATGCCGGCCAGATTCCCTGGCCGGTTGGAAGTTTGGCGCGCGCTTCGATCCTTCCATATTTAAATTCCTTTTTGGTTTTGGTCGTAATTCGTGTCGACGTATATTTCTCACCTTCTTTTTTAGCGGTAATGATCAAATTACCGCCTTGAAGTTTGTGATTGTCTTTCGTATAAAACTGACGTTCATTATTGCCCCAGCCGCCGGCGCCGAGTTCGAAATTCCACACCGATTCGTCTAATTTATCCGATTTGAATTCCTCTTGCCAGACCAATTTTCGTTTTTGCTTTTGCGCAAAACAGCAGTTTACCGATATTAGTGCTATAATCAGGATCTTTTTCATTTTGTTTAATTTAAATATTTGAAATCTGCCGACAAAGTTTCAGCCGAATTGGTTCCGATGAAAACTTTAAAATCTCCCGGTTCCGCTTCCCATTTGTTGTTGGCCGAATAGAATTCGATCGTTTTTTCATCAATTGTAAATGTCACTTTCCTGCTTTCTCCGGGCTTTAATTCGACCATTTCGAAACCTTTCAGTTCCAATACCGGACGCGTCACGCTTGCAAACAAATCCCTGATGTACAATTGTACGACTTCTTTTCCGGCCACTTTTCCTGTATTTTTCAAATTCACCGAAACTTCGATTTTTCCGTTTTTTGAAAACGATGGCACGCTTAATCTGATATCCGAATAATCAAATTTTGAGTAGCTCAAGCCAAATCCAAACGGATATTGTGGTGTGTTTTTGACGTCTCCGTAATGCGACCAAAATACGCTTTCGCCACCGTCATTTGGCCTTCCTGTATTTTTATGGTTGTAATAAATTGGAAGTTGGCCCACATTTCTCGGAAACGACATTGGCAATTTTCCACTCGGGTTGTAATCGCCATAAAGCACTTGTGCGATCGCATTTCCACTTTCTGTACCCAACTGCCAAGCTTCTACAATGGCAGGAATATTTTCTGCTGCCCACGGAATGGTCAACGGACGTCCGTTATTCAATACCAAGATCACGTTCGGGTTTGCTTTATAAACTGTCTCGAGCAATTCCTGCTGAACGCCCGGCAAATCGATGTTGGAACGGCTTCTGCCCTCGCCTGTCTGGAACCCGATCTCGCCGAGAACCATAATTACAATGTCAGCGTTTTTTGCTGCGGCAACCGCTTTAGCAAATCCGCTTTTGTCGGTCGTATTAATTTTTGTTTCAGAACCAAAAACAGGCGTTACTGTTGCCACATCAGCTCCCTTTTCGTAAACGATCTGGTTTCCGGTATATTTTTTCAATCCTTCGAGTACTGAAACTGCGGTTCCGTCTTTTGAAGCCGCTCTCCAACTTCCAAGTGGACTGCTTTTGTCGTCTGCCAACGCACCAATGACCGCGATTTTTTGGCCGGATTTTTTCAAAGGCAACAATTCTTTTTCGTTTTTCAATAGAACAATCGATTTTTTAGCCATATCGAGTACGCCTTCATGAAACTCTGCTTTGCCTAAAGTGGCTTTTTCCCTGGCTTCATCACAATATTTATACGGATTTTCGAAAAGTCCCATTTCAAATTTCACTTTCAAAATGCGTCCTGCAGCTTCGTTGATCACGCTTTCTTTAACTTTTCCCTCTTTAACCAGCGTGGCAAGATGTTCCACATATAAATACGATTCCATATCCATGTCTGAACCGGCGTTTGCGGCAAATTCCGCTGCTTGTTTTCCGTCTTTCGCATAACCGTGTGGCACCATTTCGCCAATCGATCCCCAATCTGACACGACAAAACCGTCAAATTTCCATTCTCCTTTTAAAATATCACGTTGCAAATACGCATTTCCGGTGGCCGGAATTCCATTAATGACGTTGAACGAATTCATAAACGATTTCACTCCGGCGTCAACGGTCGCTTTAAATGGCGGCAATATCATGTTATGCAGTGTTGAAGTTCCTACATCAACGGTGTTGTAGTCGCGTCCCGATTCTGCAAATCCATAAGCCGCGAAATGTTTGGTACATGCCAAAATGGTTTTTGTTCCCGAAAAATTAGTGCCCTGAAAACCGCGTACACGCGCAAATGCAATTTTGCTTCCCAAATACGGGTCTTCGCCGGCGCCTTCCATAACACGTCCCCAGCGGGCATCACGAGTGATATCAACCATTGGAGCAAACGTCCAGTTCAGTCCGACTGCGGCAGTTTCTTCAGCTGCGATTGCCGCAGATTTTTCAATTGCCGCAAGATCCCAACTGGCGGATTCGGCCAACGGAATCGGGCTGATCGTTTGGTATCCGTGAACAACATCATATCCAAAAAGTAGCGGAATGTGCATCCTGGTTTCTTCTACCGCGATTTTCTGGAGCGCTTTTACGTCTTTTACGCCAAGAACATTCAGCATCGAGCCAACGCGGCCGTTTCGGATATCGGCATATTTTTTAGCAGCCTGGCCTTCTTTTGGCACTGGTCCGGTCACGTCCCAGAATCCGTTGTATTGGTTCATTTGCCCAATTTTTTCATCGAGCGTCATCAGTTTTAAAATGGAATCCACTCTTTTGTCAATTGGTGAACTTTGACGTTCCGACATCGCGACCTGTTTTGTCGAGTTGCAGCTGATCACAAAAACTGCAGCTGCAGCGAATGCATAATTGAAATAGATTTTCTTCATGGAAGTTTTATAGTTTTGATTGGTTTGTAAAATGTAGCGTGTTTTATTTCAAGCCTAAAAATAGGAATGTTTATCCACAATCGGTAAAAAAAAACCTATACAAAAAATATACAATCCGGTAAAAATTGCCCGTATTTGCTAACATTCTGAAAAATGCACTGCAATAACATTCCGATTTTACAGAAACATCATAAAACATGGAAAATTCGGAAAACCGATACACGCTTTTCAAAAATGTTAAAAATTATGTAATTCAGACTTTTGGATTTTCATGCAATACAAACACTCCTTATATTTAAGTACCTTTGCACACATTTACTTTTTGCTATGAAAATCAAAGATATTTCCACGCTCGAGCCTAAGAAAAACATCATTATCAAAGGCGCGCAGGTCCACAATTTAAAGAACCTTGATGTTGCCATTCCGCGTAACAAACTGGTCGTGATTACCGGACTTTCGGGTTCGGGAAAATCGTCATTGGCGTTTGATACTTTGTATGCCGAGGGCCAACGCCGTTATGTGGAAAGTTTGTCTTCATATGCACGCCAATTCCTAGGAAGACTGGACAAACCAAAAGTCGAATACATCAAAGGAATTGCGCCGGCAATCGCAATCGAGCAGAAAGTCAATACGACAAATGCGCGATCAACCGTTGGCACGTCCACAGAAATATACGATTACCTCAAATTGCTTTACGCGCGCATTGGAAAAACATTTTCTCCGATTTCGGGAAAAGAAGTGAAAAAAGACACGGTTTCGGATGTCATCAACGATGTCAAAACTTTTGAAGCCGACAGCAAATGGTTATTGCTCGCGCCGGTTTATCCTGAAAAGGAGCGTACGATCGAAGAAAAATTAAAGGTACTGCTGCAACAGGGTTTTTCGCGGATTTTCGTAAACAACGAAACCATCAGGCTCGACGAACTTGACAATGTCAAACTCGGAAAAAAACAGGTTTTCCTGATCATCGACCGAATCGTTGTCAAAGACGAAGAAGAATTTTACAACCGTTTGTCAGACGCTGTACAGACGGCTTTTTTCGAAGGGAAAGGATTTTGTTACCTACAGGAATTAAATTCTGATAAAAAATATTCGTACAGCAATAATTTCGAACTCGACGGCATTACGTTTCTGGAGCCGAATGTTCATTTGTTCAGTTTCAACAATCCGTATGGCGCGTGTCCGGTTTGTGAAGGTTATGGAAACATTATCGGAATTGACGAAGAACTCGTAATCCCAAATACAGCCTTATCGGTTTATGAAAATGCGTTGTATCCGTGGCGTGGCGAAAGCATGGGCTGGTATCGTGACGAATTGGTTAAAAATGCATACAAATTTGACTTTCCGATCCACAAGCCATTTTTCCAGCTTTCGGACGAACAAAAGGAAATCGTATGGACCGGAAACGAATATTTCCAGGGACTGAACGCTTTTTTCAAAGAACTCGAAGAAAAAAATTATAAGATACAAAACCGCGTGATGTTGTCGCGTTACCGCGGAAAAACGAAATGTTATTCCTGCAAAGGCAAACGTTTGAGAATTGAGGCATCATATGTCAAAATCGGCGGAAAAACCATTTCAGATCTGGTGGATTTGTCGATCCAGAAACTCGTCGTTTTCTTTAAAGAACTTAAATTAAACGAATTTGATACTAAAGTCGGGAAACGTTTGCTGCTTGAAATCAACAACCGACTGAAATTCCTGGAAGAAGTAGGCTTGAATTATTTAACGCTAAATCGTAATTCTGCGTCACTTTCGGGCGGTGAGTCGCAAAGAATCAATTTGGCGACTTCATTAGGAAGCAGCCTCGTAGGTTCGATGTATATTTTGGACGAACCCAGCATCGGATTGCATCCAAAAGATACCGAACGACTGATTAACGTGTTGATTTCCCTGCGCGATCTTGGCAATACAGTCATTGTGGTCGAACACGACGAAGACATTATGAAGGCGGCCGATATGATCATCGACATTGGCCCCGAAGCCGGAACTTTTGGCGGAAACCTTGTCGCTCAGGGAACGTTTGAAGAAATTTTAAAATCGGATTCGCTAACCGCACAATATCTGAACGGCGAAATGGAAATCACAGTTCCACGAAACCGACGTAAATGGGCCAATTATATCGAAATCCTGGGCGCGCGCGAAAACAACCTGCAAAACGTCGACGTCAAATTCCCGTTGGAAGTTCTAACCGTGATCACTGGCGTTTCGGGAAGCGGAAAAAGTACGCTCGTGAAAAAAATCCTGTTTCCGGCGATGCAGAAAAAAATTGACGGCGTGGGCGAAAAAGCCGGACATTTTACGGAAATGCGCGGATATTATCATAAAATCCAACATATTGAATATGTCGATCAGAATCCGATTGGGAGAAGTTCGAGATCAAATCCGGTGACTTATATCAAAGCGTACGACGACATCAGGGATTTGTTTTCGAAGGAAAAACTTGCTAAAATCAGAGGTTACCAACCCAAACATTTTTCGTTTAATGTGGACGGCGGCCGCTGCGAAACCTGCAAAGGCGAAGGATCTATTAATGTGGAAATGGTTTTTATGGCCGATGTCCAATTGCCTTGCGACACCTGCAACGGAAAAAGATTCAAAAAGGAAATTCTCGAAATTTATTTTGAAGGTAAAAATATAGACGACATTTTGACAATGACGATTGATGATGCTGTCGCTTTTTTCGAACAGGCCAAACAGGCGAAAATCACCCAGAAACTGAAACCTTTACAAGATGTAGGTTTGGGTTATGTGCAGCTCGGGCAATCTTCATCGACACTTTCGGGCGGAGAAGCACAAAGGATCAAGCTGGCGTCATTTCTGGTAAAAGGGACGACAAAGGAAAAAGCGTTATTTGTTTTTGACGAACCAACGACCGGTTTGCATTTTCATGACATCAAAAAATTATTGGCTTCATTCGACGCCCTGATTGAAAAAGGACATTCGATCATTGTCATTGAACACAATCTGGACCTGATTAAATGTGCCGATTATATTATCGATCTTGGGCCTGAAGGCGGCGAAAATGGCGGACAAATTCTTGCTGTTGGAACACCTGAAGAAATTGTGAAAAACAAAAATTCCGTCACAGCGAAATATCTGAAAGAAAAATTATAAAGGTTAGTCAATAACGATTTTCCGTGTAATTTCTTTATCGGACGTTTTGATTGACGCGATGTATATTCCTTTGGGAAGTTGCGAAATGGCAACGGTTTCGACCAATTTGGCGTTGACCATAGTTTGCTGCAGTACCACTTTTCCCTGTAAATTGACAATGGAAAGCGTATAATTCTTTTCCTTAAGAATGCCCATATTGATATTCAGCGAATCTTTTGCCGGGTTTGGAAAAAAGCTGACCTGAAAATCATCTTTAAAATCGGCCGCAGCCAATGTTGTCGTGCTTGCTTTCGCATAATGTAAAGTGGTGCCGATCGCTCCCTTTGCCACATTGTAAACATAAACCGGATCCATATTGGCTAACAGGTCGTTGGCCGTATGTTTGTAAGGCGTTTCATTGGTTTCAAAAATCCCTGTGATAATTTCACCGTTGCTTTGGAACGACATATAATCGGAAGCGTACGCACGATCCAAAAACGTATTGAGTGGCGAATACAATCCATAGCAGGCAATCATCTGGTTTGTAAATGAATTGGACTGCGAATTGTTGACTGTTGGCGTACTTGTATCACGCTCGCAAGTAATGGTATTGTTGACTTCGCCCGCAACGCCACCAACTTCATCAATGTTAAAAACCACTCGGATGTTCATTTTTGGCGTTGTCGCATTTACCACATTGCTTACGTAATGCGCACTTCCGCGGAGTCCGTCTTCCTCGCCACTGAAATTGATAAATTTTATCGAATATTCTGTAGGAACATTTTGCAGCAATCGTGCGATTTCAAATAAAGTGACCACGCCGCTTCCGTTGTCGTTTGTGCCAGTTCCGGTAACCGAATCGTAATGCGCGTCGACAATTACGAAAGTATCGGGATACAAAGTCCCGATTTTAGTAACGATCAGGTTTTTACAGGTCGATCCCGAATAAGAATATGGATCTTCCTGAATTTGGCTTGCCGTATATCCGAAACTCAAATATTTATTTTTAAGCCATTCCAACGTGTTTTGCAAAGCTGCCGTTCCCCGGTATTTCACGCCAAGGTTTTCATATTGCGTAAGATTTGTCAAAATGTTCTGCTGCGAGCAGTTGTCAGCGATTGCACCGTAAGATGGAACAAAAGTTTGTGCGTTTGCCATATTCAGATTAAAAACAACAAATAAAATGGCAACTATTTTCAGGGAATCAATTTTGAATTTCATTGTAACGGGTGGTATTTCGGAAAGTAAAGATAGCGACTTACTCGGTTTGTTCAGAATCTTCAGGCTTGATATTGAATATAAAAATCTTGACATACCGCTTTTCGTTGCTTTCGTAAGAATACGTAAATGTCTTTTTTGTTGGGTCGAGCACCAATTTCCCTCGGGCATTTTTAGATCGGATCACCCAGGTAGACAATCCTTTTTCATCGATATTGTAAGATGCGATTGAACCGTGATACGTACGCACTTTTCCGTCATCGACCAGTGTAATGACGATGTATCCGTTGCTTTTGGAACCAATTTCGCGAATGTCGATCAATGAGTTTTCATATTCGGTGTCGCGCAGATCGTAGGCATCTTTCGCATCGTTCCAAACGTAAAACAAACGGCTGTCCGAATCGAATCGCAACTGGCTGTTTATTTTTTCAACTTGTGCAAAAAGCACAGTGTTTATAAAAACAAACAAAAGTAAAATCCTGTATTTCATTTCTTTAGGGCAATTTTGGGCAAAAATACGAAATCAAATCTGAAGTCAAAACAAATAGAAATAAAGTTAAGTTAAAATACATTTTTATAAACAACTCATATATAATGGTTTAGAAAATAATCCTTGCAAATATTTTTATGTTGTCTTTTTTGGCATACTCATTGGAAAAGCAAAATAAAATGCCGGAACGGGTTCGGCAAACATTTAATATTATTGATTATGAAAAATTTTACTTTTTTAGCCGCTGCAATCTTCGCTATGGCAAGTACAGCAAATGCATCAGAAATAATCAATCCTTTTGGCCATTTTTCTGATGAGAACACGAGAATGGTTTTCAGTGAAAACGATCCGGTTGAATTTACGGAAAGAGGCATACAGTTCTTCATTTTCCCAAATGGCGAATTTGACTTCAACACCGTTCCGCAAACTGCCTCAACAACCTATTATAAAAACGGCCGAAGAAATACAAACACCACTTACGGCGCACCTTCAGGAACCAGAATAGAACACGATGCGCTGGGAAGGATCAGAAGAATCGGGAACGTTTTTATGAATTATGACAGCAGCAACAGGATCAAAAGAATTGGAACCGTTTATATGAATTACAACCGTTTCGCACTCACACAAGTTGGAAACCTGAAGATTTTTTACAACAGGAACGGTCAGATTGCCAGCATCACCGGCGCTGTTAAAAATGAAATTCCTGTTCGCACGTACCATTATAACAATGGCCAAACATACGGCAGTCAAAATGACAACATCTATTACAAAACAGGCAACAGATAATTTAAAAGTTGGTTAAATAAATTGGTTGGTTGCGAAGTCCCGGAGTTTTTACTTCGGGGCTTTTTTTGTGAGCTATGGCTGCTGTACAATTTATTTTTTTGTCAGGAAAAACTATTGATCCGGAAGATTATTAAATACAAAAAAGGAATTCTCCCGAAACTTCGGTACCATAAGATCTAAAAACCAATCCGTTTCAACAACGACTTAACGATTCCATTGAGTTCTTCAGAAATCGCGAGTTTGTAATTGGCGACTACATAAAATCCACTAATCAAAACCGACTTCAATGCGATATTCAAAATCGGATGAAATGGGAAATCCCAAAAATAAAACAGCAAAAAACATGCAGTAATAATCCCAAACGACTGCAGCGTTTTATTGGTAAACGGATACAAGTCCATATTCTTCACCACAAACAACAACTTGATCGTATTGTAAACCGCAACCGACAGCAATGTAGCCAGCGCCGCGCCTTCGATCCCATAAAGCGGAATAAAAATCATGTTGAGCACGACCATTAAAAAAACCAGCAACAGGCCAAAAAGCAATACCGATCGGTAATATTTCGAATTGAAAATGATTGCATTGTTGTTGCCCAAAATCACGTCGTAAAATTTTGAAAGCCCAATCATAAAAACAACCAAAATCCCGCCGCTGTAATCTTTCGGAATCAACAAATACATTTCCTTAATATTCAGGAAAATGTAAAGCATCACCAATCCGCCGATGACCTGCAGGTTGATCGCACTTTTTTTATAAAGGTCGTCCAGTTCCTCATGTTTGTTATCTGCCATCAAACGCGCGGTAATCGGGTAAATAATTTGCGTCATCGCACGGCTAGGAACAGCGATGACCGTTGCAATAAATATCGCCACAGAATACAATGCATTGTCGCTGATATTTCGGTATGCGGGAATCATTACTTTGTCAAAATCCAAAAGCATCACAGCGACGCTTCCAGAAAGGATGATAAACGCCGAATAACCAAAAATCGATTTGACGTTGTGTGGAAGTACGAATCTGAAAACGGGCATTTTTACATAAAACGCATAAATTTTCATCGCAACCAGCTGAAATAAATAAGCAACGGCAACAGCATAAACGAAATCTGTTTTGGAAATCCATCCAAAATAAACCGCAAAAAGCAGCATCATGATCGTCACCCGAACCACGACCTCGCTGATAAAGTTTCCAAAAACGGATTGCATGTGGACTTTTACCCACGCATAAAAAATCTCAAAATAACCCATGCAAAACCCAACGACCGGAATCAGCCACAGAAAGGGTTTGATTGCCGGATTTTCTTTGGCCAGGAATTCGGAGATCGGATATTCAAAAATGAAGATCAAAGCCAGCAGCGGCAGAATTAAAACCAGCGGCATAAACAGCATAAAGGTCAGGAATTCCTCGCGTTCTTTCTCAGATTTACAGTGCGCGTAAAAACGGATTAACGTATTGTGTACGCCAAAAGCCATCAGTGGCATTAAAATATTGGCCGCCGATAAAACGTATGCAACAATTCCGTAATGCATTTTTCCAAGGAAATTGGTATACAAAAACAATGCATTGATTGCCCCGATCCCGAATCCGAAGAATGTGATAATGGTATTTTTTATGGATTGGCTTTGGACAATTCCCATCAGGATTTTGTGTTTTCAAGTAACAATTCCGACAGTTGCCTGGTTAAATTCCGACGCGAATACTGCTGCAATCCAACCGGATGCGAACGCAATTGCCCTTCAGAAAACTGCCTGTAATATTCCAAAATTTGTTTTTTGAGTTTTTCTTTTTCGTCGTATTTGAAGAAAACGCCGGTATTCGTAGCGGTAATAATTTCGGCAAAATCAGAATCCTGTGGCCCGATGGCGATAATTGGCCTTTCGGAAACCATATATTCGAATAATTTTCCGGGAATGATGCTTCTTGTTTCGTCAGAATCAATCTCGATTAGCAGTAAAACCTGCGATTTTCTTTGCTGCGAAACGGCTTCGTTATGTGATACATAACCCAGATTATTTACAAATTTCTCAAGTCCGAATGCTTTGATCGCATCGAGAATTTCATGGCTGACAGCGCCAATGAGTTTCAGTTCGAAATCAGCGGTAAACGACTGATTTTCATCAATGATTTCGCTCAGGGATTTCCATAAAATCTGCGGATTCCTGCTCGACAAAAACGATCCAATGTGCGCCAATGAAAACTTTTCGTCCAGAACCTGTTTCTCGATTTTTTCAACATCATAACCGTTTGTGATCACTTGAATTGGCTTTGAAGTGATCGCTTCGAACTCCTTTTTTGTCGTTTTACTGGTTACCAATATCGTATCGGCCGTATTCAAAACTGTATGTTCAAGTGTTTTGTGTTTTTTGGCTGCCCAATTCGACAAACGCAATGATTTGTGGTAGCCAATGGTTGTCCAGGGATCACGGAAATCGGCAATCCAACGAATATTGCTGTCTTTTTTGAGCTCGAGCCCGATCAGGTGCAAACTGTGCGGCGGACCGGAAGTAATGACCGTATCGATATTATGTTCCGCTAGATACTGTTTGAGAAAAGCCACCGATGGTTTCACCCAGAAAACCCTGGCGTCGGGAATAAATAAATTGCCCCTGACCCACAGAAAGATTTTCTCGAGCAAAGACTGCTTTTTCGCACCTGGAATAATTCCGGAACTTATCTTTTTGGTTTTGTTTTTCGAAAAAACAGAGGCAAGTGCGTAAGGTTCGAAAATCCTGCGTTTGACGACAATTGCTTTTTCAGAAATCTGGTCATTTAGCGCTTCGTCGACAATCGGGTAAGTCGGGTTTTCAGGAACGTAAACAACAGGCTGGATTCCGAAATCGGGTAGATATTTTACAAATTTCAACCAGCGCTGCACGCCGGGACCGCCGGCAGGTGGAAAATAATAAGTAATAATAAGTACCTTTTTCATTTTTGGATGCGCGTTACATTTGCTTTAAGCGCCAAATTATTGCTTCACTTCGTACCACTTTTTTCGCCTTTCGAAATATATTCCGCCAGCAATTAGGAACAACATTCCAACGGAACTAACAAGTGCGATCGTACTTCCTGTTTTGACAACCTGCGGCTCAAATTTGAATTCGATCGTATGTTTTCCAGCCGGAATTTTCATTGCGCGCAACAAATAATCAGCACGGAAATAATCGACTTTTTTACCGTCTATAAAAGCATTCCAGCCGTCTTTGTAATACATTTCAGAGAATACCGCTAATCCGTCATTGGCGTTATTTGAAACATATTTCAAGTGATTCGGGCGGTATTTTTCGATGGCAATCGTTGCAAGTGAATCTTTTGCAAAAGTCATTTTTGTAGCAAAACTTCCGAATTCTCTGCTGTTGACGACCGCGATGTTTTTATTGTCCAGACTATCGAGCGATTTCATTTCGCTGTTGGCATTGTCCACCGTTTTGATTCCTTTTACAAACCAGGCATTTCCATTTGCTTCCGGGTTTAATGTTGGAAATTCCCTTCCGGTGCTGTCGGTCTGGATGATGTATTTGATGTTCAGCATGTCGATGACAGCCATATTGTTTTTGGCAATCTGATAGTCAAAAATCTGTTGGATCCTTCGCGGTTTGGCCGCATGGTAACCGCCCAGCGATTTGTGAAAATAAGAAGCACGCGCGCTGGAAATGTTGCCACTAACTTCAAAAACGCGGTAATGGGTTGTATCCTGCAAGATCTGCATATCGGCTTCGGTGGGCTGGAAAGGGACATCTACTTCGCTGGCGCTGGCAAACTCTTTACTGCTGACGTAATTTTTGTCCACAAAAAACAAATCTGAAACCATCAACAATCCCACGATGATCACTGTCGTATTTTGTGCCAACCTGTTTTTGACAAACAACCATAAAACGCCCGCGGCGACAAGGATAAAAAATCCGGAACGCAACAAATCTGCGGAGTATAAGTTTTTACGGTCGTCTTTCAATGCGTCAACGAATGCCGGACCGTAACTCTGAAGGAAATATGCATCGCCGGCGTTTGAGAATGAAAAAGAACCTTTGAAAAGAAACAACAAAATAATGATCCCCAATCCGCTTCCGGCAGCATAAATCAACGCCTTTTCACGACGTTTGGGAACTTCATTTTCGTCCTTCATAAAGAAAGCCTGCAATCCCAAAATTGCCAATACGGGCGCACATACTTCCAGAATTACCTGTATAGAGGAAACTGCCCGGAATTTGTTGTACATCGGTACAAAATCGATAAAGAAATTCGTTAATGACGGCAGGTTTTTTCCCCACGAAAGCAGGAGTGAAAGGATTGCTCCGGCAAGGAACGCATATTTAATTTTTCTTTTGTCAATAAAGAAACACAACACACATAGGAAAAACACGACTGCACCAATGTAAGCCGGCCCGGAAGTTCCCGGCTGATCGCCCCAATAGGTCGGCATTCCTGTCGTGAAGTCAACAGCTTGTCCTTCGGGAACACCCTGGCTGACCATGAACTCATACATTTTACTGTCCTTTCCAACGTTTTCAGCATTAGAACCACCGAAAATGCGAGGCGCGATCAGGTTTAAACTTTCAACAATTCCGTAACTGTATTGCGTGATGTATTCGTTTGACATTGCATTGCTGCTCTCGCTTTTGGATCCATCGGGATTGTAAGTCAGTTCAGTTTTGTCGCGGGTGCTGAATTTGGCGTATTCGGCCGTAGCCAAGAGGTTTGTTGCATTGGCACCAATGGCCAGAATTCCGGCAACGGCAAAAATTCCCAATGCATATAAAACGGTCTTAAAATCTTTTTGTTTGATATATCCGGCGATGAAATAAATTGTAATCGGCAGCAGTAAAATCAGCAGATAATAGGTCATTTGAAAGTGATTGGCATTGATTTCGAGCGCTGCCGCAACCATGGTCAGCAAACCGCCAATGACAAACCGCCGCCTGAAAACCAATATAACTCCGGCGATAACCAGCGGCATGTAATCAATCGCATGCGCTTTGGCATTGTGGCCGGCGCCAAAAATAATGATCAGGTAAGTCGACAATCCGAACGCCAATGCGCCAAAGAACGCTTTAAGCGGATTGATTCTGAGCACTAGTAAAAGCACATAAAATCCGGCGAAATATAGGAAAAGATAATCGGCCGGGCGTGGCAAAAACCTCAGCACGTCGTCGAGTTTGCCAACAAAATCATTCGGATAATTGGCACCCAACTGGTAGGTTGGCATTCCGCCGAAAGCAGAATTCGTCCAATACGGTTCACTGTGCTCAACGGCGCGGAAATCGTTTTGTTCCTTGGCCATTCCGGTGTATTGCGCAATATCGGATTGGAAGATTTTTTTGCCCTGAAGTACCGGATAAAAATAAATAAGTGAAATTAAAACAAAGCCAATGACGGCCAAAGCATGAGGATAAAACTTATTGAGTCTTTTCATTTGAATACGTATTCCGTAAATTAAAATTCAAAAATAGCTAAAAAAAACAGTCCTGAAAAGTATCAGGACTGAATTGCTTTTTATTTGGATGCAAATTAATCGATTTCCTCGTAATCTACATACTCGCCCACTTTTTTGGTTTCGCGGGGTTTGTCGGTTTTCGTAGTGTAGATGATTTCATCTTTAGGCGGTGCGCCATGATTTTGATTCGATTGGTATTGGCGCTGTTGCTGTTGGAAATTTTCCCCGGCTTTTTCGACTGCTTTTTTGACCAGGATCGGAAAAAAAATACGCGCCAAAAACCTGAAAATATAGTAAAACATCACTAAATAAAATAATGTTCTGATGAAGCCATTAAAAGATGCCGTTTCCATAAACGAGATAATTTTTGTCAAAATTAATAAATCCCGCCGGAAATCGCTCTTAAATAAATAATAAAATATAGTACATTTGAATTGCGTTATCATTCCAACACTAAAATCAAAATATGCTCCAGACAAAACCCTTACTGTTGTTGTCATTCCTGCTTGCAACAACCTTCAATTACGGCCAGTTTACCGATGTTATCAATTCCAACAGGCCGGGCGAATCGATGGCTGCATTTTCTGTCGGAAAGACCGTGATACAAGCGGAACTTGGTTTTTATGGTTATAAGGAAAAGCACGATATCATTGGTTACGAAGCCAAAGGTTTGGGTACCGACCTTTCAGTCAGATACGGTGCTTTCTTTGAACAACTTGAGTTAAGTCTTGACCTTCAATACCAAATGGAAAATTACCAGCTTCGCCTGAGGGAAGAAGACCGTGACGGATTCAAACAAACAACAATTGGTGCCAAATACCTGGTTTACGATCCCAATAAAAGAGACCAGCAAAAGCCGAATTTATACAGCTGGAAAGCCAACCATAAATTCAGCTGGAGACAATTTATTCCTGCTGTCGGTTTGTATGCAGGGATCAACCTCCGCCTTTCAGATGAAACTTTCAGACGTCCCGGAATCGTGAATGAAAGCAGGTGGAGTCCAAAAATGGCCTTGCTGACACAAAACCAATTGGGGAGATATGTGCTTGTGATGAATTTGATCGCCGACAAATACGGAACCAACAGGGAATCGATTGATTACATCATCACGCTAACACGCGGGTTCAACTCGAGATGGTCAGGATTCATTGAACATCAGGGTTACACCGGAGATTATTATTCGGATAATATCTTTCGCGGCGGCGCAGCTTATCTTGTCAAACAAAATGTGCAGATTGATGCTTCGGTTGGTTCAAATATTAAAGACACACCTTCTATTTTAACCGCTGCAATCGGGCTTTCGTGGAGGTTTGACGCCAATTATGATGAAGTGCTTCTACGCATTCCGAAAGACGAAAAAGACAAGGATAAAAAAGAAAAAGACAAGAAAAAAGAAAAAGCCAAAAAGAGGCTTGATGAAGTAGAAGGCGAAAAAACAAACTAAAATGATTGAGATTAAAGAAGCCAAAACAAAGAAGGAAATGACCGCGTTTGTGAAATTTCCTTTTTCGTTGTATAAAGACAATCCGTATTGGATTCCGCCGATTATCAGTGATGAACTCGAGTCGTTCGACAGGGACAAAAATCCTGCATTTGAAACCGCAGAGGCTTATTTTTACATCGCTTACAAAGACGGAAAGGAAGTTGGGCGAATTGCAGCGATCATCAACTGGTCTGAAGTCAACGACCAGGACAAAAAGAAAGTCCGTTTTGGCTGGTTTGACGTCATCGACGACATTGAAGTGACTAAAGCGCTACTGGAAAAAGTGTACGAACTTGGAAAAAAACACAAGTTAGAAAATATTGAAGGTCCTATGGGATTTTCAAACCTGGATAAAGTGGGCGTACTCACGGAAGGTTTTGACCAGATCGGAACGATGATTACCTGGTATAATTTGCCGTACTATGTCGAACATTTTGAAAAACTTGGCTTTGTAAAAGAGAAAGAATTTATTGAAAGCAGGTTTTCGTTTTCCGATGTGAGCGTCGAGCCATTTTTAAAGGCTGACGGATTGGTCCGAAAACGTTACGAATTGCGATTGCTCACCTTCAACTCAACCAAAAAACTGATGCCTTACGTGGATCAGATGTTTGATTTATTCAACGCCAGTTACGCCAAATTGTCTTCATTTGTAGCGGTTTCCGAACGCCAGAAAGAATATTTCAAAAAGAAATACATCAACTTCATCAATCCCGAGTTCATCAAATTTGTGATGGACAAAGACGACAATATGGTGGCATTTAGTATTGTAATGCCATCGTTTTCAGAAGCGTTGCAAAAAACAAAAGGCAAACTGTTCCCGTTTGGGTTTTTACACCTTTTGAATGCTAAAAAAAATAGTAAAGAAGTGTTGTTTTACCTGATTGGAATTCTGCCTGAATACCAAAATAAAGGCGTTACCGCGATTATTATGAAAGAATATTTTGATGTTTTCAGTGCCAAAGGAATCCAGAATTGCATACGGACTCCGGAATTGGAAGAAAACCATGCGATCCATAACCTTTGGAAAAACTTCAATCCCATTATACACAAAAGGCGTTGTACGTATATTAAAAATTTGTAATGATAATCTACAATGGATAATTGACAATTGATAATGGACAATTGATAATTATAAAAAATGCCCCAGATAGTTTTTAACTTTCTGGGGCATTAATTTCGATCGGGCATTTTTTACTTACAGGACGTTTTAGCAAGAACTACTTCTTTATCAAATTTGATTGCTTTTGGATTTTTAAATACTTGTTTGTTGCCCGATTCTTCCATATCGCCGTAACCCGGATTAAAAGTATCGCCACTTTTCAGGAAAACCATTTCCCTGACGGACGAAGTGCCTTCAGCCTGAAAGGTATAATCTGCAACAAGCGTATCTCCTTTGAACTTTCCTTTGAAGATGCCGTCACTGTCGTCTTTTTCGAACCAGTTGAAACGGAGTTGGCCACTGACATCATTTCCGTTTCGGGTGATCGACATGGTCACCGAATCCTTGTTTTTGACAAACTGGTAACATTCCTTTTCCACCGAAACCACCGACGGCAACACGACATCAGGCGCAATGGTTTCCTTCACCTCGGTTTCTGCTTTTTTGTTACAGCTTACAATTAGTGCAGCGCAAAATCCGGCTATTAAAATTTTATTTCTCATCGTTTAGCATTTTATGTTGTTGTATAAAGTTAGCTTTTTTCGCCAAACAATCCGCTAATAAAAAACAAAAACCGCCTCATTACTGAAGCGGCTGCTCTTTATCTACAACGAATTATTAATTATTCATTGTTAATTATTCATTGTTAATTATTAATTTTAAACAGCGTCCATATCAACCGTAGTCGCGTCTGCTATTTTCTTATACGTACCGTTAACCAATTTCTCGCGGATGATTTCAAATGCTTCCAAGGTCTGTTTGATATCTGCCAAAGTATGCGAAGCTGTTGGGATCATACGCAACAGGATAATACCTTTCGGGATCACCGGATAAATGACGATTGAAAGGAAAATGCCGTAATTCTCACGCAAATCATTTACCATCACCATCGCTTCTGGCACGCTTCCCTCGAGGTAAACCGGCGTAACGCAGGTATTGGTATCGCCAATATTGAACCCTTTTTCACGCAATCCGTTTTGCAGCGCATTGACGTTTTCCCACAATTTGTCTTTCAATTCCGGCATCGTACGCAACATCTGCAAACGTTTCAACGAACCAATAGTTTGGATCATCGGAAGTGATTTGGCAAACATCTGTGAACGCAAATTGTATTTCAGGTAATCGATGATGTCTTTATCCGCAGCGACGAAAGCACCAATATTCGCCATTGATTTGGCAAACGTGGAAAAGTACACATCAATTTGGTCCTGAACACCTTGCTCCTCGCCCGCTCCGGCACCTGTTTTTCCAAGTGTCCCGAAACCGTGCGCGTCGTCAACGAGCAATCTGAAGTTGTATTTTTTCTTGAATTCGACGATTTCCTTCAATTTCCCCTGTTGTCCGCGCATTCCGAAAACGCCTTCGGTGATGAATAAAATTCCGCCTCCGGTTTCTTCGGCCATTTTTGTGGCGCGTTGCAGGTTTTTCTCCATACTCTCCAAATCGTTGTGGCGGTAGGTAAAACGTTTTCCCATGTGCAAACGAACACCGTCAATAATACAGGCATGCGAATCCACATCGTAAACGATAATATCGTTTTTTGTAACCAATGCATCGATGGTCGAAACCATGCCCTGGTATCCGAAATTCAGCAAATAAGCCGATTCCTTCATAACAAATTCGGCCAATTCGTTTTCCAATTGTTCGTGGAAATCGGTTTGCCCGCTCATCATCCTCGCGCCCATTGGATACGCCGCGCCATATTGTGCCGCTGCTTCTGTATCTGCTTTGCGTACTTCAGGATGGTTTGCCAAACCTAAATAATCATTAATGCTCCAGTTGAGGATTTCTTTTCCGTGAAACATCATTCTTGGGCCCAAATCGCCTTCCAGTTTTGGAAAAACATAATACCCTTCTGCCTGTGAAGCCCATTTTCCCAATGGTCCTTTATTGTTCTGGATTCTTTCGAATAAATCTTTTACCATAATATATCGTCATTCCGGAAATCAGTCCCGGACTTTCGGCTGCAAAAATAAATATTTAAAAATTATTTCTACAGCGATTGGCTATTTATTTTGCGCTTGGTTTTAAGATGTATTCCTTGAGCTTCGCATGGCATTCTTTTCAGATTGTTTTCCCGTGTCGGCAAACCATTTATTGGTTATTCCAATATTTGAACAATCATTGAAATTGCAGGTAAATTTCCCAAATCACCTTTAAAACAATTATAAGAAAGTACCAAAACGCTCAAAATGGCAGGTATAACCATTCGGATTTTTAACCAGGTAATCCTGATGATATCCTTCCGCCGGCCAGAACTTTTCAAAGGGCTCTAAAGTCGTGACTACTTCGCCGGGCCATCTCTTTGCATCGTTGACTACCGAAATCACTTCCTTCGACACCTCAGCCTCTTCTTCGTCCTGAACAAAAATAGTAGAGCGGTAACTCGAGCCGCGATCGTTCCCCTGGCGGTCAACCGTTGTCGGGTCGTGCACGCGGAAGAAATAATCCAACAATTCTTTGTAAGAAGTTTGTTCGGGATCGTAAGTGATCTCAATTCCCTCGGCATGGCCGGGATGGTTTTCATAAGTCGGGTTTTCATTTTGTCCGCCAATGTAACCCACTTCCGTATCTTTTACGCCCGGGCGCGTGCGGAACAAATCTTCCATTCCCCAAAAACAGCCACCGGCTATGTATGCTTTCTTTAAATTTTCCATTGTTTTTTCGCTTAAATAAATTTTGCCTAAAAGTGCTTATAAAAATACAAAATGAAAGCCTTGCCAGATTTCGGCTTTAAGGAATATTTATCAGATTTTGCGAAACACCAGGACAGCAAAACGAAAAAGCTGCCAACAATTTGCCGACAGCTTTAAGTTCGTTAAAACAAGAAATCGAGTTGCCGCTTACTGTTTGACAAATTTATGACTAAAAACCGCTCCATCTTTTGTAACGATTTTCAAGAAGTACACGCCGTTCGAAAGTCCGCCGACCGAAATTTTTTCAAAATTCGATTTTACAGACTTCAATTGTTGGCCCGCCACATTGTAAATCCGAACTTCGGAAACCATTTGTCCTTGCGCAAGGCTGACATTCAGAAAATCATTCGTCGGATTGGGCCAAATGGTACTGCCTTGTGGCGCATTTTCCGCGATTCCAAGCAGGCTGCATTCGGCTGTAAACTCATACAAACCTTCAAAACCAGTGACCGGTGACCAAGGCCGGGTTTGCGATCCTACATGTATGAATTCACCAACCACGCCTTCATTGGTATCCGGATGCGCCGTAACTGCCCACGCGCTTGCATCGGAAATTACGCCCATCCAATAACGGCCGTCGACTGCATTTCCCGAAAGTACGATTGGTGTGGCCAATTGCAGTGTCAATCTGCGGATCGTTAACTGGACGCTCGGTTCGAATGCCAGTTCTTCCACGTCAATGATTTGCGTGTTGGTTACATTAAAAAGGATGTCACCGGGATTCGGATGTGCATAATCTTCAGGATCTTCGGGATCTGGTACGCTTGTGACTGAATTGAAAAACCTGAGGTGCGCATAAGTCGGAACCTGCACACTAGAAAGCGTGACTTTGACCTGTGAAATGACCATCGACGTTCCGGCTTCCATCGGAATATCAACCGCGGCTTTTGCTCCGCCAAGCGAATTGATAAACGCCCCGTTTTGTTCTTCGGTATCGTTTATCACGATTGTGTTGCAGTTTTCCTGTGGCCTTGACAGATCAGATGACACAACATTGGTTTGAGTTGTTACAGCTGCTGCCAATTTACCGTAGCCTGCATGTTGCCCATGGCTGGCAAAAAAAGAAAAAGCAACTAAAAGAAAGTAATTTTTTTTCATGATTGAGTGGATTGGTTGTTGGTATTTTAGAAATCCAAATGTATCTGAATTTGCGAGATCATTAAAAAAAGAACCCGCCAAATCAGGGAAGATTTCCGTGATTTACAAAAAATGACGCGTCCGGAAGACTTGATATTTTGGAGCAGTTTTTCTTTGGCTGCAGCGGTTTTCCGAATGAAAGTCCGGCCCGAAATAAAATAATGACGTCTGCAAAAATAATCTGTGATCTCAAACAAATCCTTTTGTACCTTTGGTTACAGAACCTCGAAAATAACAGCAGCCCATGCAACAAAACAACTCCAAAGAATTAAAACTCGCCGTACTCATTGATGCTGACAACGTTCCGTATAGCAATGTGAAAGGCATGATGGAAGAAATCGCCAAATTTGGCACGCCAACAACCAAGCGCATTTACGCCGATTGGACGCGGCCGAACGCCAATGGCTGGAAAGCGGTTTTACTCGAGCACGCGATCACTCCGGTACAGCAATACAGTTATACGACCGGGAAAAATTCCTCAGATTCGGCTTTGATCATCGACGCGATGGATTTGCTTTACACCGGAAAAGTCGATGGTTTTTGCATTGTTTCAAGTGACAGCGATTTTACAAGACTCGCCATCCGATTGCGGGAATCGGGAATGAAAGTCATTGGCATTGGCGAACAAAAAACACCGCCTTCGCTGATTGCCGCCTGCGACCGTTTCATTTACCTCGAAGTTCTCGATGGTGCGATCAAAAAGAAAAAACCGAAAGCCGTTGCGGTTCCGGCCAATACAGAATCTGAAAATAAAAAAATAACGCCAAAAGCGACCACTCCGAAAGCACCCGAAAAAGCCGCGCAAAAACCGCTGAATAAAATTGACGAGCCTACGATAGAGCTCATCGAATCGACCATTGAAGACATTGGCGACGACGACGGCTGGGCATTTCTGGGCGATGTTGGGAACTTAATCGTACGTAAAAAACCGGAATTTGATCCGCGGAATTATGGGTTTGCCAAACTCACGCCGATGCTCAAATCACTCACAGACATTCTCGAAATCGACGAGCGCGAATCGGACAAACGCAACATCAAACATGTGTACGTCAGGTTGCGGTTTAGTTAGCACAGAATACGCTACCTTAGCGCGCAAATAATTGATCCGATTTGAAACGATTTCATCTAAAAAAAGTGTTGCTGCTCATTTTATTGATGCATGCTGTTTTTTTGTATCCGCAAGAGATAAACAATCTTGACAAACTTGAAAAACGGCTTAATGAATTGCGGAATACGAATCCGGATGAAGTCATTAAAATTGGAACCTACATCCTGAACCATTCCACTTCCGACAGGCAAAAATCGAATACGCTGGTGCTGATGTCTTTTGCGTATTATGCAAAGAAAGATTCCGACAAATTTACCGAACTGCTTTTTAAGTCAAAGGAAATTGCCGAGGCGACCAACGATCCGGAAGTCATTACCCGAATTTACGGAACGATCGCGCAGATGTATCTTGGGATAGAATTTAAAGACAAAGCCGCTTATTACCTGCGCAAAGCGATTGCCGAAATTCAGAAAATGCCCGAAGGCGACAGCAAGCACAAACTGAAAGGATTGTCCTATATCGAATTGGGGAAAATCAACATCAGCGATAAAAAATACAGCGAAGCCAATTCGTATTTCAAACGTTCTTTGGCCGAATTTAACGCCTTGAAAGAAGATTCGCCGTATTTTGTCAAACGTTCCTATTACAACCTCGGCGATTCGTATTATAAAATGAATGCGCTTGGTTCGGCACAGTCGTATCTGGAAAAAGCATTGGAAATCAGGCAAAATCCGGTCGTGGACAATTACGCGCTTTTTACGCTTTCCAATATTTATACGCAGGAAAAACAATACCAACGGGCGATTGACACTCTAACGGCCGTTCTCGATCGCAACACCTTAAATGATGACGCGTTGAAATCGGAAATCTATTTGTCCGTTTTAAAAAATTACAACATCCTTGGCAATACCGAAAAGTACAATCTTTTCAACGAAAAATACCTCGCACTGAACCACGAAATTTCGAATAACAACCTCAGTACGATCAAAAATGTCATTAAAATTGAGGAAAAGGATTTTACCAAAAAAATTACTTCGGCGCACGAGCAAAATAACCGGCTGTTGGTCTTACTCATTTTCATTTTCCTCATTGGGACGTCCATCCTTTTATATTTAAGGCAAAAAAAGAAAACCCAGAAAAAACAGTATGAAGCCTTGATCGACCAGTTGGAAAAACGAGCCAGGCAAACCGAACTTTTGCCGTTGACATCCTCAAAAGATCCAGCAAACCAGACGCTATCAACCGAAACCGAACAGGGCATTTTGGAAAAACTGATCCGGTTTGAGCAGTCGGATAAATTTACAAATCCGAAACTCAACATTTCCACGGTTTCGATTTTGTTAAAAACCAACACCACCTACCTTTCGCAGGTTGTAAACAAGTACAAAGGGAAAAATTTCAGTGCTTATATCAACGAACTCCGCATCAATTACATTTGTGAAAAGATCCACAACAATCCTGAGTTTCTCGCATATAAAATCAGTTATCTGGGCGAAATCGCGGGCTTCACTTCCCATAGTACTTTTACGACCATTTTCAAAAGTGTGACCGGAATGTCACCTTCCACTTTCCTTAAAGCAGCGGAAAACAGCAACAGACAAAAATCAAAATCAAATATTTGACAATCAATACCTTATTCGATATTTTACACTTTAGAAATCAAGGATACAGCAAGACTAACTGTACGAAAACACGGTTTCGATCCATACATTTGAGAAAATTTTAATTATATGAAACAACTATTTACCCTGCTTTTTCTTTGCCTTTCGTATGGCATCTCGGCGCAAACCGGCTGTCTGGAAGCCGTGAATGGCCAACAACCCTTTGGGCAATACACCGTTTATTGCAACAACCAATTTCAGAATATTACCACTGTGGCCAGGGCCGGAACGTTTTCGACTGTCGAAATCGGCGCAGGCAGAACCTATACTTTTAAAAGTTCCATCGCAACAGATTTCCTGACTTTGTCCGATGAAGCAGGAACAGAAATCATCCTTTCGGGAACAGGTACGGCAACCATTTCGCCCACAACCGACCAGGTGATCCGGTTTTACATCCATTCGGATGACCAATGCGGAAGCCCGACAAATTTCAGGGTGAAAAGCGTCAAATGCGATCCGGGACCAGATCCGAACGATCCGACAGAACCGGTTGAAGGTTGCCTTGGAAACGCTTATAACAATTCGATAGAATACACGCCGTTTTGCAACGGAGCTCCCGAAATGATTACCGATTTTGCCTTTACGGGAAGTTACAGTCCGGTGAATGTTACCGCAAATACCGCATATACATTCAGAAGTTCGGTGCCAACAGACCACATCAAACTTACCAATGGTTTGGGAACTGCGATCATCAAAATGGGCGTTGGCGAAGTGACGTGGACTGCCGTTGCCGATGGCGCAATCCAATTCCAAATTTACCTCGACGAAAATTGCGGCGTTGGTGATTTTACCGAAGAACCGAGAGCCCTTACCATCCAATGTGGCGAGCAGCAACCACCTTCTGAAGGTTGTCTGGAAGCGCCACGCGGACAAGCGCCGGTTGAAGTGTTTGTGCCAATGTGCAACACCATTGTTGAATCGGTTGTCCCAATGGGAGACGCCGGACAATATTCGATGGTTCAGGTTACAGGGAATACACCTTATACCTTCTACAGTTCGATTTCGACCGACATGATCACCATTGGCGATGAAGCAGGCACGGAAGTTCTGGGCTATGGATTTGGTACTTTTGCATGGACACCTGATTCCGACCGACTGATCCGATTTTACACCCATGCCAATGAATCATGCGGCCTGGATATTTTCACGCGAACAAGAGCTATAAAATGCGGCAACCCTTTTGTTGCTACCGAGCCGGAATTTGATTGTTTCCAGGGTTCAGGTTTGTCAAGCAACAACTTTGAAGAAGGTTATTCGGTTTCTCAGGAGGAATTTTCTGTCGCCGACGATTTTGTGGTTGATGGTGAATTCACTGTGCAACAGGTTAGATTGAACTTGTTTTCATCAGATGAAATACAAAATGTGTCTTTCAAATTCTTAACCGATAACGACAATGCGCCGGGAACGGTAACCCAGACGATAGAAAACCTGGTTCCAACCGAACAGCTTGTCATTGGCGCAAGCGCTGATAATGCATTTCTGATTTATCAGGTAACTGTTGATCTTCCAACGCCGTTAACCTTTTCGACCGGAAAATATTGGTTGCAACCAACAGCCACCTCAATGTTTGGCGCATTTTGGGAAATGACGTCCACAGGATCAAGTCACGCAACGGTTCAAACTTTATCGCCGGAACACGACTGGCAGGCGACAAATTACCAGGCGGTATTCTTTATTTCAGGGGAATGCAGCAGTTTAGGCACCGACGGATTCAACGCGCCCAAAGTATCGTTTTCACCGAATCCTGTCAAAGACGTGGTTTCTTTTTCATCTGCGACGGCCATCGAAAAAGTGTCGGTATTTAATCTTTCGGGACAATTGCTGAAGGAACAAAAACCTCTAAACGGCAAAGTGGACGTATCTGATTTGCAGGCGGGACTTTATTTGTTCAAAGCCACATTAAAATCAGGAAAATCGGAAACTTTTAAGATTGTAAAAGAATAAGATATCTTCTCCTATTGATTACAAAAAAAAGCTGCCTCATAACCGGGGCAGCTTTTTATTTACAATCGGTACAAAATTACGTTCCAGCCGCAATCTGTACATTATTCGGGTGGCGACCCTTTGTCCTGGCCGCGATCGTTCCCTCGTTTGACCTGCGATACCTGTTGTTCCATTTTTTTAAGGGAATCCCGGAACAGGTGAAACATTTCGGTGACGACTTCATTACTTTGCAAAGCGGCAGAGTTGATCACGTCCAGCTTTTCGGTCAGCTTATCGACTTCACCGACCAGAAGATCGTGCTTGTTTTGGAGGTTGTTTAGTTTTTCTAACATGACATTGGTAATTTGTGTTTATAATTGGTATCTAATAACCGAACTGAAACGCTTCAAGACCAATAAGTTTTTTACATTTAAAAGTAATAACGGAATTTCACAAGGAGCAAATAAATGATCTGAAAGCGAGAAGTGGCGGTGGCAACTGCGTTAACTTTAAGTTGAAGAGCGGATAAAAGACAACACCACTTTCTTTCCGACGAATGTATGAAATAAATGGACAATTTGTGATTTGTCGGATGTTTTTTTTAATATTTTTTTGAAAGACGTACAATGTTATCCCATTGCTTCATAATGAGTTACATTAATCACCACAACCTTTTTTGCGGATGGGTTATGCTTATTGATAATGCACATAAAAACCCAGAAACAATTGCCGAAAATCTTCCATTCTTTTCGTTTCCAACACCTCAAACCGATACTTTATTTAAATCAGATCGAAAACCCGCAGGAATTGTGTAACAGTATTCCCGATAAAGTGTAAGGATTTTTGGATGTCGCGTGCCTAACTTCGCGCCCCTGTTACGTTTGAGTGGCAACCAACAATTAAATCAAGACAAATGACGACGCCCGGAAATACAAACAATTTAAAATGGTTTCATGTAGACGACGACCTTGACGATCTCGACATTTACAAAATGATGATTGCCGAAGCCGCGCCAAGGGTAAAGCTGGAAACCTTTACCTCAAGTATTGAAATGATCCGGCGGCTCAACAGTCCGGTCGACATTCCGAGGCTGATCCTGATCGATTTAAACATGCCGGTGATGGATGGTTTTACCTGCCTGAAACATGTAAAGATTTTGCCACACATCAAAAATTTTACCCGGCTGGTGATGCTTTCTACCAGTTCAGAAAAAGAACTGATCAACAAATGTTACGAAGTGGGCGCCCATTTTTATGCGATAAAACCGTCTGATCCGAATGAGGTCAAGGTACTGATTTCAAAGCTACTGGACATCTCGAATAGCGATTTTAAATGGCCGATTTCAAAAAAACAATTTTTATTGAATCCGCCAAATCAGGATATGTGATCCTGGCAGATTTATCGACAATTTGAACCGAATCAATGCTGCTAATTCTTGCTAAGGGTATTTCCTCTTTTTCAAATAAGACCCAATCGGAATTAAAATTTCAATGTTTTTTTTGGAATAAACGAATGCATCTCTTTGCCTGACATTTTTAGACCAGTCGACTCCAATGACATATTTTAATGCATGGGTCAATTCGTCAATGCGGTTGGGTTTAACGATATAATAATCCGCGCCGAGATCCCAACAGGTCTGCTGGCTGCGGTAATCATTTGAAGTTGACAGCACGATGATCGGAAGTGTGGTAAAAGAGCCTGCTTTTCTCAAATATTCAATAATCTGAAATCCTGTAAAACTCGGCATATTTAGGTCGACAAAAATTAAGGCACGCACTGGCGGATTTTGCATCGAAGTCAGAAAATCCGCGCCTATACGGAACAGCGCTACTTTTTCTACCAAACCTTCTACTGCCTGTTCAAATATCTCCAGATCTTCTTTGTCGTCATCTATGAAACATAAAGTGAGCGGCAATGGGGTTGGGTTGTTTTTCATAAGAACCATGCAATTGAATGAACTGATTTTTGTTCAGTATTTTTTTATCTAAGATAAACATTTCCCAATTCACTCCTTTAATTCTGTACGCAATAGCTCATAAAAAATTCACACTTTATTCGGCTTGCTCACATATTTGTTTCCAATAACAAAAAACCGCCACGGCAAAAGCGCATGATCTCCGGCATAATCGACGCCTACGCGTGGCGTGGCTGCAATTTCTCCATCGGCAAACCGGATGCCGTGGTCTTCAATCCAGATTACTTCACCTGTAAGGTCTTTGGCATTGAACGAACGATCGATTCCCAACGCTTTTGCCGCAGATCCCGGACCTGAAGTGATCGCGGGTTTATTGGCGGGCATATTTCGCCTCAACTCCATCACTTCTAAACCAGCCAGCGGTTCGACTGCCCTAACCAATACCGCATGAGGATCTCCTTCCACTGAAGTGACTATATTAAACAGGTTGTGGATGCCATAACACAAATAAACGTAAGAAATCCCGCCGCTGCTAAACATGGTTTCGGTGCGGTTGGTGCGTCTTCCCGCGTAAGCATGCGAGGCTTTATCATCGATTCCGAAATACGCTTCGGTTTCCACAATGATGGCGGCGGTGGTTTTTCCATCGATTGTGGTAAAAAGCACTTTTCCCAAAAGATCACGCGCCATGAAAAGCACATCTGGATTTAGATAATATGAATAAGGCAGTTTCAAGAGCAATTTATTTTAAAGATGAAACTAAATTTGGTGTCAAATTTACACGTTCATTCCAGATAAGCATTTGTTTCAAATTGGCACAGCGATTAAATCCGGTAAGAAAAACCTATTTCCGCAAACTTGTCCGAGTAATGATGCATAATTCCCGTTCCGGCCACCAAATCAAGCTGGAAATTTTTGCTGACAAGAAACAGCAATCCGGCATCGGCAGTATTTTCAGCGTGATGTTTGGGCAAAGCGAATCCGTAAGTTTCGACAAACAGCTTGAGTTTTTTTGTAATGGAATGGTCGGCCGAACAGGTGTAAATGTATTCTGCTTTCGCATTTTCAGCCGTCCAATGCACGCCGGCATTATAACTTAAGTGGCAGGTTTTTGACAATTCGTGTTGCAAAAGCAACCTGATTTCGGGACTGTAATAATTTTCTTTAAAAGCAGCATCCGCGAGCCACGGAATACTGATGCGCCCCAACAATCCGATGTCCGGAGCCAACCCTTTATGTTCGAGTATGTGGTATTTAATTCCCAAAACGACCGGATCGATCCCAAAATCCGACTTTCCATTTTCATCGGCAATCCTGAGATCATCCTCGATCCGAAATTCAAAATTTTTAAATACACCGTAGCGCACCACCAGTTCCGGTAAATCATAATTTTTCGCTTCACCTTCCCTCTCAAATGAGAAACCGCTTTCGATCTGAACATGGCTCGTTTCTATAGTTGTCGGCAATTCTGTTTCGTCCGGGCGATCGGTCTGAATTTCCTGCGCCGCGACTAAACCCGGTAAAAACAGCAAGGGCAATAAATAGTGTTTCGGTTTCATAAATGGGATTTGTTCCGAAATTATGGAAATCCGATTCCTTTTCTATTACACCTTTCGCATTAAAGATTGTATTCTGCATCAATGCTTTTCTCTACAATCAAAGCGTCATTCGCATCGCATTTGGCAAACTTATTTCTTTAAAAATTTTGCAGTTGAAGCTCCTTTATCTGAGTTGACGCGAATCACATAACTTCCGGGTTTTAAGCTGGAAATATCCAAAGTTTCCGACTGACTGAAATTGGCCGCAGCCAAAACCAATTGGCCCAAAATATTGTAAACGCTGATATTTGAAATATTCGCCTGCTTTTTCGAACGGATGTTCAACACATTTCCTGCCGGATTTGGATACCAAAAGTTTATCAAAGCGCCGTTTGATTTACACATAACCGCTTCCGTCGGTTTTTGCAAGCCTGCTAAAAGTGAGGCTGGAAAGCATCGTAAAAATGGCCAATATGATAAAAGTATAGTGAAAAGGCTGTGTCCGGTTCATCTCAAATGCATCCGATTGGAAAAATGAGAGCAGCAAACTCGCTACTGAAACGCCAAAACTCACCGAAAGTTGTTGCATGATCACCAGCATCGTATTGCCGCCACTTTTGGTATTGTCATCCAGATCAACCAGCGTGATGGTATTCATAGCCGACATCTGGATGGATGTAAAAAATCCGTAAAAAACCATCAGCAGGATATAATAGCCTAAAGGCGTGTCTTTTTCCACAAATCCCAGGACAACCAGGACAACGCCGAGCAAAATCGTGTTACTAATCAGTACGGTTCGGTAACCCAATGCTTTAATGATGCGCACCATAAATGGTTTGATCGCGACGTTGGCCAAAGCCGATGGCAGCAACAGCAAGCCTGCGATCGAAGCCGAATAACCAAACCCGGTTTGCAGCATCAACGGCAGCAGAAAAGGCAATCCGCCGATGCCGAGCCTGGTCACCAAACTGCCCGAAAGCCCGATTTGAAGTGTTTTGATATTCAGCAGCCTGAGGTCGATAATCGGTTTTTCCGTTCGTTTGTAATGGATGTAATAAAATACGGCGAGCAGGTTAAACAATAACAAACCGCCGAGGATCATCATCCAGTGTGTCAGCCCGGTACTGATGAGTTCCAGCAGCATCGTAATGACGATCAATGCCAGACTGAAATACATGAGTCCGCGGAAATCAAACCTTCCGACTGCTTTTTTGAAATTGGGCATGGTCCGTTTTGCCATCGAAATACCGATCAGACCGATCGGAACATTAACCAGGAATATCCAGTGCCACGAGAAATTATCGGATAGAAATCCGCCCAGACTCGGACCAACGACCATTCCCAACAAGCCGAAAACCGTAATGAAGTTCATGGTTTTTAACAACTCACTTTTTGGATACTGGTATAAAATGGCCAAACGCGCGATGGGCACCATCATTGAAGCACCAATCGCCTGCAGAACCCGCGACAGGTTAAACGTCAGCAAATCTGCCGAAAGTGCGCAGCAAAGCGAACCGGCAACAAACAATCCCACCGCGATCATGAACATCGTCCGGGTTCCGAACTTGTCTGCGAGCCAGCCCGAAAGCGGAATGAACAACGCCAATGTCAGCGCATAACTGACAATTACCGAATGCATCTGCGTGGGCGAATAGGACATCTCGCGGGCAATCACCGGAAGTGACGTATTTAATATGGTCCCATCAAGCGACTGGATAAACATCGCCACGGCAGTCACCCACGGCAGCAAATGCGTGGCCGTTTTCTCCTTCTTTTTTTTTGCGATCTTTTTCTCCTCTTTGGTAGGCAGCATTGGCAGTTAAATTTATTGCAGGTTTGGCGACAACTGGAGTCAGCAAACCTAAGCGATAATTTGGCTGTCATAAAATTACAGCATTGCCCTCGCAAATTCAAGCGATTGAAAAAATAAAACGAAGCCATCAGGAAAGAAGTTTGAAATTCTTACCGGCTGCAACTCCATTAAAACAGATTTATGCTTGAAATATTTCGTTTCGAAAAACGATAAAAATGTACCGATTTCTTAAAATTATGGATTCCTTTTACCATTTAGCACAATAAACGTGAGAAAAATAAAACTTTTCAACACGATAACGTTTTCGTAACGTCGTTTAACGAAAACGTTTTTTTTGTAAATTAAATTTGGATAAATTGTCTTCGATATGATGCAATCCCGGAAGTTTTTTTTACGATTTATTGCAAATCTGATTTGTCAAAACCACTCCCAATTGCAAGGCTGATTTTTTTGCAGCTGTTGAATCGTGTAACCAATTTAACCAACCTTTATTTAATTATGAGAAAAATTATTTTTCTGCTGCTGGCACTTTTTGCCGGAACAATTATGAATGCGCAGTACAGTTCCATTGCGATCGTCGGAAACGGCGTGGGCGGATGGCCTACCGGTGCTGCAGGCGAAATCGATGCACGCCAAATGACCAGTACCGACGGGATCCATTGGAGTATCGAAAATTTAGTGACCTCAGCCGGCGCGGTAAAGTTCAGGGCGGCAAACTCGTGGACCACCAACTGGGGCGGTCCGGCAAGCGCGTTTCCATCGGGGACTGCTGTTGCAAACGGCGGCAACATCACCGTACAGCCGGGCGTTTACAATTTGACCTTTAACAGCACCACGCTTGCGTACCAGTTTACCATTTCCAATTTATATCCTGTGATTAGCCTGATTGGCACGGGTGTCAACAACGCCGATGTCGATTTGGGCACCACTGACGGGATTCATTACACAGGCAACGGCATCGCTATAAACGGCGGCATCAGGTTGCGTAAAGACCATGCCGATCTGAATACGTGGACACTTCCTGCATTTCCTTCGGGAACGGCTACAGCCAATGGGACTGAAATGTTAAACATCCCAAACGGCATCTACAATATTACATTTAACCTTACGACACTCGAGTATGGTTTCAGGTATCCAAGTGTGGCTATCGTCGGTTCGGGAACGGCACAGGGCTGGCCAGCGGATCCACAGGTCGACGCACACGTGTTTGCCACTACAGACGGCATCCATTATGTAATCAACAGCATTACCCTTTCGAACGCGGCAGTGAAATTTCGCCAGGAAAACAGCTGGACCGTACAATGGGGCGGCGATGGCGGTTTTCCAACGGGACGCGGCTTTCAAAGTGGTATTGATCTCGAAATCCCTGCAGGGACTTTCAGCATTACCCTGAACAGAAATACCGGAGCCTACAGCTTCGCAAAACCACTCGGAACCAGTACGCCTCCAAATTGTACACTGATCCCAATTGTTTCGGCTGCGGCATCTTCGGGGAATGGCACACTTGCCGTTGACGGCGACAGCGCGACACATTGGCAAAGCGAATCTGCAAACCAGCAAAGCATCACACTTGACCTCGGAACAACCACGGCTGTAAGCGCAGTTGCTCTGACATGGAACACCTACAGCGCTAAAAATTATGTATTGAGTGGTTCTACAGATGGTTTGGCGTGGACCGTTATTTCTGAACAAAACGATAAAGAATATGGCGCCCGTACCGATGTTTTCGAAAATGTAAACGCACAATACCGCTGGCTGAAAGTTGACGCAACGGCCGCAAATACCCAGTTTGGTTATGCGATTTACGAAATCAATATATGTGGAACCCCAATTGTTCCGGGAACAGAAAAACACATTTTGTTCATTGGCAACAGCTACACCTATTACAACAGTATGCCTACGCTGGTAGAATATGTGGCCGCTTCCATGGGAGATGAATTGGTGGCCGCAAGCAGTACTGTTGGCGGAACCAGTCTTGAAGAACACTTTGTCAATACAGGGACTTTGGGCAAACTGCAGCAAGGCCAATGGGACTTTGTTGTTTTGCAGGACAACAGCACGCGCCCGGCGCTTCAGGACAGCTATGTTGCAGATCACGTCGCTCCTTTTGCGGCTCAGCTTGCGGATCTCGCACGTGACAACAGTCCGTGTGCCGACTTATTTTTTTACCAGACCTGGGGACGAAAAAATGGCGATGCGACCAATTGCCCTGCCGTTCCGGAAGTCTGTACCTATGAAGGAATGGACGACCGTTTGCAACTTCGTTACGGACAACTGGCCCAGGATAACGATGCTGCTGTTTCACCTGTAGCAGCGGTAAGACGCCAGATTAGGTTACAGCATCCTGAAATAGAATTGTATGTAGCCGACGAAAGCCATCCTACTTTGGCAGGTTCGTATGTTTCGGCTGTGACTTTCTACACCGTGTTGTATCGCAAAGATCCAACGCTGATCACCTACAACAGCACTTTGAGCACAACAGTTGCCGATCAGATCAAAGCCATCGTAAAATCGGTAGCGTTTGACCATCTTGCGACGTGGAATGTAGGTGCATACGATCCTGTTGCTGCATTTGCTTTTCAAACTGCTGGAAATGCTGTTTCTTTTACAAACAATTCTGTAAACGGCGTGAATTATGTATGGGATTTTGGTGATGGCAGCACTTCTGAAGCACAAAACCCGGAACACGAATTTGTTGGTGCTGGTCCATTTACGGTGACACTTACAGCCACGAACTGTGACAAAGCAAGTACTTCGACGCAAATCATTAATTTTTTAAATACGAAATCCTTTGGCCGCCAACAGGCAACTGCTTATCCAAACCCGGCAACGAAGGTGTGGAATATTAACACCACCCAAAAGATCGATCGCATCATAGTGGTTGACATGATGGGAAAAACGGTGATGAACCTATATCCTGAAAGCGAAACCGCAACATTGGATGCGGCCAATTTCAGCGCGGGAATTTATATGGCAAAAGTCATTGCCGGCGATGGCATACAAACATTAAAACTTGTTAAGAATTAAAATTACCAAACATCCATTTGTAGAAGAGCTGCCTGAAAGGGCGGCTCTTTTTATTTGTGAAAAGGCGTTTTCGGAAACACCGACTTTTACGCGAATGCAATTAAATATTCGACAAAAGCTTTCTGCGAATTTTACTCAGAAATTCCGGCGTAATCCCCAAATAGGAAGCGATTTGCGTATTGGGAATCCTGTTGACCAATTCAGGATTTTGCCGGACAAAACTTAAATACCTTTCTTCTGCCGTCGAACTGATGCTGTGAAGGATGCGGTTTTGAAAATTGATGTACTTGCGTTCTATAATGATCCTGAAATTGCGGTCAAACTTGTGGTAGTTTGTAAAAAGGTAAAGCAGGTCGTCATGGGCTATTTGGAATACCGTTGATGGCTCGAGTGCTTCGATGTAAAGCCGGCTGGGCTGTTCAGAATAGAAACTCTGGAAGTCGCAACTCCACCCGTTTTCTGGCGTAAATTCTAAATTGTGTTCTTTTCCGGCGGCATCAGGTGCGTACATTTTGAAACATCCGTGCAGCACGAAAGAATTGTATTTGCAAACATCGCCTTGCTGCAATAAAAAACCGCGGCGTTTGATTGTCCGCTTTTTAAACAGCCGCTTCACTTCCGTTTGTTCTTTTTCATTTAATGGAAAGTACGCAGTGAAATATTGGATTAAGGCTTCAACGCCAATTTCCGCCTGCTGTCCGGACAATACTGTAATATCATTTTTCATGTCCCGTAAAAATACGAAATGTTGCCAACTCTTAAACCGTTTGCTGGTAAATGTAAGCACGTATTTTTTGCAGGCCTTCATCGAGCAGCGCTCTCGGGCAAGCGATGTTGAACCTGATAAATCCGGCGCCAGCCTCGCCATACATGTCGCCCGGATTTACCCAAAGTTGGTGTTTTTCAAGCAGTGCTTCCGATATTTCCAATGCCAGTTTGGAAAGAAATGAAAAATCCAGCCAAACCAAATAAGTCGCTTCAAGCGGCGCCACCTTTACGGCGGGAAGATGTTCAGACAAATAGGTTTTTAAGTGCAGGTAATTGGCAAACAAATAAGACTTCAGTGCTTCAAGCCAAATATCGCCTCCGTGATAGGCAGAAATGAGCGCCTCAATCGCAAACGGACTCAGCAATTCCATTTCCTGAGACGACAAAACCTTTTTAATGCCATTTCTAAATTCAGCATTTTCAGTAAAAAGGTAACCCACCTGCAATCCGGCGAGGTTAAACGTTTTGCTAGGCGATGCTAGGGTGATGCTTTGTTTGCTGTACATTTCCCCTAATGAAGCAAACGGAAAGTGCCTGGATCCGGCGTACACCAGATCAGAATGGATCTCATCAGAAATTAAAGTCACCTGGTTTTTAATGCAGATGTCACCAATTTGTTGAAGTTCACTCTTTGACCAAACCCTTCCCACCGGATTGTGCGGATTGCTGATGATCAGGAGTTTTACTTCAGGATCGGCAGTTTTCTGATCGAGATCGTCAAAATCAATTTGGTAGCGGCCGTCTGTATATGCCAATTTATTTTCGACAAGCGTCCGGCCACAATTGGCGATCGTATGGTAAAAATGATTGTACACCGGAGGCTGAACGACAACTTTTTCGCCGGCTTGCGTCAATGCCCGTACCGCGGCTGAAAGTGAAGGAAGCACTCCAATCGTCGGAACGATCCATGCGGTTTGAAGCGTAAAATCATGCCGGCGCCTCCACCAATTTGCAATAGCATTATAAAATTCAGGCGGCGTTTCGGTGTATCCGAAAATGCCGTGATCCAGTCTTTTTTGCAGTGCTTCGATGACGACCGGAGCGGTTCTGAAATCCATGTCGGCGACCCACATCGGTAAAACGCCATCCTGACCGGAATTCCATTTTATCGCGTGGGTTCCTTTTCGGTTGATGATTTCATCAAAATTAAAATCCATAATCGCTACTTTTTATCAAGATACAATTTTAAATCTGAGATGCTGCTGATTTTTAATGCCTGGCCTTGCTCCCTGCGCATCATCAACGCGTAGGCATTATTAAAACCAATCGGTTTGAGCCATTGCAAACCAAATTTTTTCCTGAATTCGCTGTCTACGTATGCGAATGTTTTTTTCGGGTCTTTGCTAACTTCTTTTACCACGTTGGCTGTTGGCTGTAAAAGCACCAAAAGCCCGGTTCCGGTGTACTCTGGGTAAAAATCTATAGCGTCATTCATGAGTGCGTCGAAGCAGATCTTGGTTCCACCGAGGCCGGTTTTTGTTTCCACTTGATAATCGGTATTTCCTTCGATGAGCATGCGGTACATTTCGGCCAAAATGTATTGCTCCCCAAATATTTTGGAACCGATGCGGACCGTATTTTTAGTGCCGTTGCGGGGCATGTTGTACAAATTGTTGGCCACCAGAAAATCCTTGGCTACGCGCTCGGGCGTTTGGTGGAGCAGTTCTGTTTTATAATTCAGGCTGGTCATGGTACTGTCGTTGATCTTACCGGCTAAAAGGTTTAATGCGGCTTCAAGTCCGGGGAATTTTTTAAGCGTGTTTGTTTTAATGACTGGCGCGGCATAATAGGGCGGGAAAATTTTCTTGTCGTCGGTTAAAACCAATAAATCAAAGGCCTTTATTCGTCCGTCTGTCGAGTAACCGCTGATGACATCCAGTTTTTCATCAAACGCTGCTTTGTACATAATTGCATCGCTAACCACAAGCGGATTGAGTTCCAGTCCGTAAACCGAACGCAAACCCAGGTCGCCATCCTGACGGCCCATAAATTCAGGTGTGAAACCAATTTTTAGCTTATCGGTAGCCGACGGCCAAAGAAAATACAATGCTGTCGCCATTGCAATCCCTGCAATGAAATATAAGATTATACGCAATGACCTTAACTTGGATCGCTGTAAATACCCAATAGCAATATCGAGTAACACGGCGAGCAATGCTGCTGGTATGGCTCCTGCCAATATCATATTGGTATTGTTAAGCGAAATGCCACCGAAGATGAATTCGCCCAATCCGCCTGCAGCGACAAACGAAGCCAGTGTCGCCACGCCAACATTAATGACAGCCGCAGTACGAATGCCTGCGATAATTACGGGCAACGCCAATGGAAATTCGACCTTGAAAAGCCGTTGTCGCTTGCTCATTCCTAAAGCAGTCGCGGCTTCAACCACAATCGGGCTTACACCGACAATTCCAGTATAGGTATTTCGGATGATCGGCAGCAATGCATAAATCAAAAGTGCTATAATGGCTGGTGTCGCGCCAATGCCAAAAGCCGGAATCATGAAACCCAAAAGCGCAATGCTTGGAACAGTCTGCAATATGCCAGCGACACCAAGGACCGGAGTCGCCAGAGACCGCCTGCGCGCAATCAAAATCCCTAACGGAATGCCGATTACAATAGCCAGCAACAATGACAGGAAAGTCAGGCCAAGGTGTTGGGCTGTTTGTGCCAGGAGTTTGTCCTGCTGGCTCACTATAAATTGCCAAAGGTTTTGTTCCTGATTCATGCCATTTGTAATTTTTTGTATTCGGCAAACGCCTGAATGACCAAATCATAAGAACCCGCAGCACCACTTTCGGCGCTGAGCGTTTGCAACACGTCCCAAACATTTCCGGAACGCTGTTTTTCATTTAAAAGCAGTGGCGATTTAAAATAAGGCATAATAGCCTGGATGGTCGCGGTCTTGTATTCCAACAGCAAGCGGTTGGATGCAAAAAAGTTTCTGGCAAAATCATTTTCCGGTCGGTAAAGCATTTGCTGGGGCGTACCCATTTGGATGATGCGCCCTTTATCAAGCAGGCAGATCCGGTGTCCGAGGTCGAAAGCTTCGGAAATATCATGCGTGACCAGGATTGTGGTTTTATTGGTCAGTTCGTCAAGCGATTTGAATTCGCTGTGGATCGCAGCTTTCGTAATGGTATCCAGTGCGCCAAAAGGTTCGTCCATCAATAAAACCGGAGTGTTTGCAATCAGCGCACGCGCAATGCCAATGCGTTGTTGTTGCCCGCCACTGAGTTCGTGTGGATAACGGGATAATATATTTTGAGGTAAATTTAATTTCTCCAGAAGTGCTGAGGTTCTTTTGGAAATGTGTTTCTGATCCCAATTCAGCAAATCGGGCTGCACCGCTATATTCTTCGCAACCGTGTAATGCGGAAAAAGGCCGCCGTGCTGCATGACAAATCCGATGGTTCTCCGCAACGCTTCCGGTTTCTGGTCTTTTATGTTTTGGCCGTTGATGAAGATTTGGCCGCTATCGGGTTCAATCAGGCGGTTGATCATTTTTAAGGTGGTCGTTTTTCCGCAACCGCTGGTACCCAACAGCACTAAAATTTCTTTATCGTATGCTTCAAATGAGAGGTTATCGACGGCTTTTTGTGTACCGAATTGTTTGGAAACTTCCTGTAAAACAATCATAAATACCGGTAGAATTATATGACGAGCCGTATGCCGCTAAACTGCCATCGCAGTTGGGGATGGAAAAAATTGCGGTACGTATTTCGGCTGTGCCCTTTTGGTGTAGCAACCGAAGCGCCGCGCAATACCATTTGGTTGACCATAAATTTGCCATTGTATTCGCCGATGGCTCCGGCTTCTTTTTTAAATTCGGGATAAGGCAGATAAGCACTGTTCGTCCATTCCCAGCGCGTTCCCCAATTAAAATTTCCGGACGCCACTTCCCATTCTGCCTCTGTTGGCAAACGCATGCCTTTCCAGGACGCAAATGCGGAAGCTTCGTAAAAATTCACATGGCAGAGATCGGCAGCCAAATCAACTTCCTTCAATCCGCTAAAAGTATACTGCATCCATTTGCCGTCGATTTGATGCCAATATAGCGGGGCCAGAACTCCGGTTTTTACCCAATCCCATCCTTCAGCATGCCAATGGCGAAAATCGGTATAGCCACCGTCTTCAATAAATTGCAGGTATTCGGCATTCGTTACCGGATTGTTGGCGATTTCGAACGCGTTGAGAAAAACTTTATGCCTTCCGAGTTCGTTGTCGAAACAAAATCCGTCTCCCTGGAAACCGATTTCATAAATCCCTTCAGAAAAACTGCTGAAACCGGATTGATATGGCGACTGTTCATCAAAAACATTTTCTTCCTGATACTCGGGAAAAAGCGGATTGTGCCCTAAGATGTACTTGATATCATAATACAACAATTCCTGGTGCTGCTGCTCGTGGTTGAGGCCGAGTTCCAAAAGCGCGGCTAATTCTGTAGATAGACTGTATTCTTTTAAAAACACATCCATTTGTTCGTCGACGTAAGTTCGGTAGCGGTACACATCGGTCACCGATGGCCGGCTCAGGTTGCCACGATCGGTTCGTACCACACGGGCGCCCACGCTTTCGTAATAACTGTTGAAAACAAAATTGTATTGGGAATTGAATTCTTTGTATCCTTTGAAATTGGGTTTTAAGATGAAAGTTTCAAAAAACCAGGTGGTATGGCCCAGATGCCATTTGGGCGGACTCACATCCACGATGGGCTGCACCACATAATCTTCCAGCTCCAGCGGTCGGCAAATATTTTCGGAATGCCTGCGCACCTCATGGTATAACTTTAAAAGTTTTGCTTCAACTGCAATTGTCATCCTATTATTTTCCATGCTACAAGATATTATTTTTATTCGGCAACCCAAAGCGAATCGGTAAACCAATTTTTAGAATCACCAACTTCTTCCATAATTGAAAAACCCGACTGGTGCGCCAGTTTCTGAATGTCATCAGCAGAAAACTTCTGCGACACTTCCATGTAAATGGCTTCATTTTTATCAAAATGGATGTGCGCGTCGCCAATTTGCACCAGTTGTTGGCGCAGGCTGATTAGGTAACTCCTGCACGCGCCGCTCAGCGGATCGTAATTTTGATAATGTTCGAATTGGTCCACATCAAAATCGGCATCCAGTTCGCTGTTCATTCTCGAAAGCAGGTTTAAATTAAAAGCCGATGTAATCCCTGCTTTGTCGTTATAAGCGTCGAGTATGGTTTGCGGATGTTTTTTGAGGTCGAAACCAATCAGTACAATATCGCCTGTGTTCAGATAAGACCGGAGTTCGCGACAAAATCCCAGCGCTTCTTCTTTTTCCATATTGCCAATGTTGCCGCCCAGAAACATGACCACTTTGCGGCGTTGTGAAATATCAGTTGCCTTTTGCAACATGGTAAAATATTCGCCTTCCAGGCACACCACTTCAAGATTGGGCAAACTGGCTTTGATTTTTTCGTCCAGCACTTCTAAGATATGTCCGGAAATGTCGATCGGCATATAGGTGAATTCGGCTTTTTGGCCAACCAGATGTTGCAACAAATAGGACGATTTTGTCGCATCGCCTGCGCCCAACTCGATCAGGTCGAATGCCGTGCCTTGTTTTGTAATCACATCGGCAAGATCCGACGTACGGTTTTGAAAGATGTCCAGTTCGCAGCGTGTCAGGTAATATTCGGGCATTTCCATGATCTGCTGAAAAAGCGCATCGCCGGTTTCATCATAGAAATATTTTGACTGCAGTCGTTTGGGAATGCTGCCGAGGCCTTTAAAAACATCTGCCCGAAACTGTTCAGTAGAAAGTTGGTGTTGCATCTCACCTGGCAATTTTTTAGTATTTGTTGTCATAATTTATCCTTTTAAAAAGCGCTGTCTGCCACGCCAATAGTCTTTAGCAACCGGGCTTGCGATATAAACCGTCCGATTGTTACAAAACCACCACGATTTTACCGCCACCCGAATTGGTTTCCATAAACTGATGCGCGGCAACGATATCGTCAATACTAAATATACGCTTAATCGCAGGTTTCAGGAATCCATTTTCAATATCTTTAACAAATGTTTGGAATAAATCTGCGCCAATGCGGATTTGGCCACTGTCATAAATGGTAAGATTTACCGCCGCGGGAATAAATTCCATTGGAGAAAATTCGGGGATCGACCATTGTTCGGCGAGCATTCCAGTCATGCAGACAGTGCCGCCAGCAGTAACACATCGCAAAGAATCCTGAAGCGTTGCTGTTCCGACCAGCTCCAACACTTTGTCTATTTTTAAGTGAAATTCCTTTGAAATGATTTCGGCAAGTTTTCCATCGCCTGTCAACACTTCATCTGCGCCGTTTTTCAGCAACAAACCTTTTTTAGAGGCATCACGGGTTGTGGCAACGACGATCAGTCCGGCCTTTTTGGCCAGTTGGGCTGCGAGCAAACCTACCGGAGAAGTTCCGCCACGGATTAATAATACCTCGCCTGCGGCAATTTTGAGTGCAACATGTAACGATCCGTAGGCCGTTTGGAACACTTCGGGCAGCGCTCCGAGTATTTCCCATGGCAATGCCGATTCGAACGGAGAAATAATTTCTGCCGGAAGCAGGGTGTATTCGGCATAACTTCCGTCGAAATCACGCCCCATCCCGCCCATGAAAGCTGTGATCTTCTGCCCTTTTGCCAGATTTCCGGAAGGATCGTTTTCGACTTCGCCCACGCATTCGATGCCCAGAATCCGCGGTAAAACCACATGGGAGAAAATCCGTTTCGCGTCATGTGTTCTGAACGGTTTAATCCGGAAGCTTTTACGTTCACGAGTACTTGTCCCAAAGCCGGAACAGGAAGCGGCCGTTGCTCGATGGATAGATTTTGGGCTGCTCCGGGAGCATTTAAAACAATAGCTTTCATACCTTTATTTTTTTAAGGTTATAGCGAACTGGTATTCTTCAGGGTTGATAGACGCCAACTTGCATATTGTGCCGTTTTGTTAAACTTCAGGAAAATTTGAAAATTTATACCATAGTTTGGTATATTTGAGAAAAATATTTACCATGTCAAAAAACACATCGATTTTACTCGGAGATCACTTTAATAAATTCATCACTCATGAGGTTGAATCTGGCCGTTACAGTTCGGCAAGTGATGTGGTCAGATCTGCGTTAAGATTATTAGAGATTGAAGAAAACAAAGTAAAGTGGCTTAGAAATGAACTTGAACTTGGAGAGAAAAGTGGGTTTGTAGAAAACTATGATCCGAAGAAACATCTTCAAGAAATCAGGAAAAAACATTTATGAATTATAAAATTACACAAGCTGCTTATCGCGACTTAGATGATATCTGGTTTTATACTTTCGAAAAATGGTCTGAAAACCAGGCAGACAAATACTTTGAATCCATTATTCAAGAGATTGAGTCGATAGGTGAAAATCCCGGGAAAGCCAAAAAGATGACAAAAATAAAACCCGACTTCTTTTATTTCCGAACTTTTTCACATGATGTATTTTTCAAATTCGGAGATGACGAAATTGAAATTATTAGAATACTACATAAGATGGTGGATTTTTCTAAACACCTGGAGTAGACAGTTCGCAATATCTTTATTCAGTTCGTATGTAAACTGTTTCAATAGCCCGGCTTTTTATACAATTTTTCAAAATTTGGTTTAATTTCCTTGAAATACACTTCGTCCATCCAAACTGCTTCGGCCACTTCATGAATGGCAACAGAAATGTAGGCCTCGGGTTTTCCGGTTTGTTCTTGGATGACTTTTGTGATTCCTTCTGCAATTTTTGTTTTTTGGTCTTCTGTTGATCCCGGGTAAAGTTTTACTACTACGTGTGGCATTTTCTTTTCAGTTTAATTTGACATCTTTTTGACTGCTGTGCTTCAGCAACCTATTTTACAAAATTGCGCCAAAATTTATCCGTTAGTGCATGAACATGTTTAAGAAATACGCTTAATCTAGTTTAAGTATTTCATGAAATCCTGTCCATGCCAGAGGTAAGAATGACCATTTCTTTACACCATTTAAAAATAGCTTCAGTTCATCTGTTAGTACATTCTAATAATTTTTGTAAATTTATTTTTTAAAAGATTCAGCAACCCTGAACTGGCATCAACAATTTTATAACCTAAATTATTTAAAAATGAGAAAATCACACGCATTTGCATTCGCAGCCCTGACTTTATTTTTAACGGCCTGTGGCGGAAAATCAACTGACGAAAGCAAAACAGCCGAAGAGCAAGTTGTCGCAGAAAAACAAGGTGAAGCCTATGCCGTAAACCTGGAAACTTCAAAAGTGGACTGGAAGGCCTTTCACAAAGGAGGTTTCGCACCACGTTGGGGAACATTGGCTATTAAATCGGGAGAAGTTTCACTGGCTGGTGGCGAATTGACCGCGGGTGATTTTGTGATCGACATGCAATCTTTGAAAGTAGATCCGGCATCGGTGACCGAAAAAGACAAAAAATATACCGACCTTGAGGCGCATCTTAAAAACGCCGATTTTTTTGATGTGGAAAAAAATCCGACTGCCGATTTTAAAATTACCAGTGTAGCCAATTTGGAAGGTGCTGCTGAGAGTGCGGTTGCGGGAGCCAATAAAACAGTAAGTGGAAACCTAACGCTGAAAGGCAAATCACTCAATGTTACTTTTCCTGCAAAAGTTTCCGTAGCAGACGGGAACGTAGCCATTGAGGCGAAATTTACTGTGAACCGCGCCGACTGGGATATCAAATTCGGAACTTCTGAAACTGATCCTGCAGAATGGATGATCAGCAAAGACATCGAAATTGGCATCAATGTAAAAGCTGCAAAAAAATAAGAAACACTTCAATAAATGAAAAGCTCCTGTCAAACAACAGGAGTTTTTTTTTGATCTGTTTCCAACGATTTGTGAAATTCAAATGCAAAATCCGAATATTCAAAAGCGGAATTGCAGCATTACAGGCTTTTATAAAGGCCGTATAAATTTATCTTAAGGCGGCATATTTTGCGCCTGCGATGCTTATATTTGTTGGTAATAAATCTGCAAAAGATGAAGAAAATAGGATTTTTATCATTCGGGCACTGGTCTGACCATCCCGCTTACCAAACCCGAACCGCAGGCGATACGCTACTCCAATCTATTGATTTGGCTGTTGCCGCTGAGGAACTTGGTTTGGATGGTGCTTATTTCCGGGTGCATCATTTTGCACGCCAATTGGCATCGCCGTTTCCGCTGCTTTCGGCTATTGGTGCCAAAACCAGCAAGATCGAAATTGGCACCGGCGTCATTGACATGCGTTATGAAAACCCAATGTATATGGTGGAAGATGCGGGCGCAGCCGACCTTATTTCCGGCGGACGTTTGCAACTGGGCATCAGCAGGGGTTCTCCCGAACAGGTCATTGAAGGATGGCGCCACTTTGGATACGAGCCGGATGCGGGCGAAACCGATGCCGATATGGGACGAAAAAAAGCCATGGTCTTTTTGGATCAATTACAGGGAACCGGATTTGCCCAGCCTAATCCGAACCCGATGTTTCCAAATCCGCCAGGTTTGTTAAGACTGGAACCGCATGCGCCCGGATTGCGGGAACGCATCTGGTGGGGCGCAGCCTCAAACGCAACCGCGGTCTGGGCCGCCGAAAACGGTATGAACCTGCAAAGTTCTACCCTCAAAATGGACGAAAGCGGCAAACCGTTCCACATTCAGCAGGCAGAACAAATCAGGTTGTATAAAGACGCGTGGAAAAAAGCCGGACACCAGCGCGAACCAAGGGTTTCCATCAGCCGGTCTATTTTTGCGCTTGTCAACGAACAGGACAAATATTACTTCGGACAGCAGGGAAAAGGATCAGACACTTTCGGGTATATTGAAGCAGAACAACGCGCCGTTTTTGGTAAAAGCTATGCCGCCGAACCGGATCAGCTCATTAACGAACTGGCACAGGACGAAGCGATTCAGGAAGCCGATACGGTATTGTTAACGATCCCGAATACGTTGGGTGTCGATTACAACATCCATGTTTTATCTGCGATCTTGGAACATGTCGCTCCAGGATTGGGCTGGCGATGAAACAGAAATAACAGCGCGGACGGGAGTTGAATCCACGACGCATGCTGCCCAATGTATGTTAAATAACAATAACATTATTCCAGACCGGGCTTGGCGCATTTTAGAAATCACCAAGCCTTGGCATGCAATAAAGGATTTTTTTTTAGACCATCAGTATGAATTAATCAGGCAATTGTTAGTTCGATACCGTCTGGTTTTTTAAAGAAGCCATATCAATCACAAACCTGTATTTGACATCCGCTTTTAAAAGCCGCTCGTAAGCTTCGTTGATGTCCTGCATATCGATCATTTCAATTTCGGATACAATGTTTTTCGCACCACAAAAATCTAGCATTTCCTGTGTTTCGGCAATTCCGCCAATTACCGAACCGGCAATCGATTTTCGGCCCATGATCATAGGAACGGTTATGCAGTTGGAGCTTGCTTGATCAATTGGATATTGCCTACGATATCCACCTCGTCCGACACGATTGGCTTACCTGAATGCAGGACGCCTGCCCAGTCAAGACCGAAATCCTTTCTGCTTATGCGACCTCTCACGGTAAAGCCTGCCCGCACTTCCCCAATAAGATCAGTAGCCAGCCCGCCAAATTCCCCATTCAAAACCACCATTCTGGACAGGCCCTTGATGTTCAAGAGCCCTTGAATTTTAAAATCCCTGCGCAGCGCTCCTAAAAATGACGGGGTCGGCATGCCTCCCTTTTCAAAATCGATGCTTTGAAATTCTAAGTATGGAAATTTTTTTGCATCAAGGAAGTCCTGTGACATCAGGTGCTTGTCCCTGGGGCCGTGGTTTGTGGAGAGTGAATCCAAGTATGCTTTCAGCTGGAGAGAAATGACATTGCCGAAATCACTGCCTGTGGTCTGGACTTCCAACTCAAAATTCTTGATTCGGCCGGTTACTGTGGTTATCATTATGTGCCGCGTCCTGAATGCGAGTTCACTGTGAATCGGATCCATGCTCCATTTAGTTGTTGCTTCTTCTTGTGAGTTTATATCCATAATTGCTGGCGTATTTGTTTTGTGACCTGTAATTTTAAATTGTTGAATCTAACAATTCGTGAAAAATATTAGTGTGATGTTTATTAGGCTTAGCTGTAGCGCCGAAGCCTATGCCGTACTAGTCTCGGCCTGCGGAGCCATCGGTAATTTACTGGCGCCAGTGTAAAGATTTTTAGCAAGCCCCATAAAGTATTTCCTCCACTTTTTGTAAGAGGGATCCGGAAGGGGCCAGGCCCGTCAGCGTCAGCGTCAGCTCGCCATTCAGGGTTGCAACGCCGATAGTCAGCGCGGCCTTATGCGGTGTAAGTACCATCGGGCCCCAAAGCGATTTTATTTTAAGGGAATCAAAGCCAGGCTCCAGGGAAAGATTGCCGAGATTTGTCAGCATTACTTCGTGTGCCGTTCCCTGGTGCAGCGCTTCCTCGATATGCTCTATATGCAGTCCGTTGCTGAACAGCGCGCCGGTCGCCTCGATGTCCGCTCGTATCCAATCTGGCGTCTGCAAGGGGGCGATGCCTTCGCGGATTTCTTTGGCGAGACTCCAGAAGGGCTGCTGAGGCTCTGGATCATAGGTAAGAGTAGCGATGTTGATGAAAAGCCCGTATGCTTCTCCGATCCCCAGGGTCTTGCGGGCTGAGAGCGGATGCAGTATGCGGATCGGCTTCTCCTGTAGGTTAGAATTTATCTTTTTCAGTGCCATTACGACGGCGGCGCTGAGGGCTCCATGCACGGTAGTCCCTTCTATTTTGGCTCTCTCAATCAGCTTCAAAGTTAGGTCGCCAGATAATTTATGCCGTTCGATAGCAATGGCAGGCCTTGACAGCACCTTGTTTTTGACCTGCTCAAATCCATCCATCCTGCCCAGATCCATTTTTACTGGAAACACTCCCGCCAGCTCATCTAAGGATAATGCAGGTGTCGGGTGGCTTATCGCCTTCCCGGATACAGCACTTACAATATCACGAACCGTCAAGGCTGCTGACATGCCGTCACCTATAGAATGGTTCGACAAGAACATAAATATGCACTGTCCTGGTTGCTGGATCAGTACCGCCCTGGCCAATGGCGCAACTGCGATATCGATCGGCCGGCTGAGCTCTTCTTCAATTATACTGTTCCAGCTTTCAGAATTATCTTTCATCGAAAAAATCTTTAAAGGAATCGGGCAATGGCCTACATGCTGGAAACGCGCTTCTGAATAGTCATTTCCTGAAATTTGCACGGATAGGCTGGGATGTTTTCTCTGTACTTCGTCAAGAGCCGTTCGCCAGGACTTATCGTCAGAATGGCCTTCAATTTTTGCCACGATGGCAAATTGGGTAGTAGTTCGTTGATCCAATACCCAGAATACTTTTTCATTTGTGCCGAGTAGGCGATTTTTTGCTTTATTCATTTTTTTTCATCTGTCGGTTATGGGAAGCCTTTTATGATACAGGTTCACAAATTTCAAATTCTTGGTCAAAATAAGACGCAAGTCGGTCAAGGGCACACTCTGTTGAGGGCTTGCTTTTAAAATATAATTCTTGGAAAAGAGAAGCTTTAATTAAATTTTGGACTTTAAAGCTGCGGTAGGCAAAATGCTGCAAAAATTTTTAACGCCCAACCATTCGCTTTCGGATGCGGCTCAAGGATTGGGGCTTGATGCCCAAGTAAGAAGAAAGATGGTAGAGCGTGACGGTGTTAAAGATATCGGGATGTTTCCTCATCATTTCCAAATACCTTTCTTCTGCCGATTTAAACAGGAACCCTTCTGTGTTTGCCATTAACTGATGAAAAGCATTCTCGGCTATATATCTGCCGAATCGTTCCCATTGATGGGACTCTTGGTATAGTTTTTTTAAATTGTCGATGTGAATATAAAGTATCAGTGACGAATCGACCGAAGCCGTATAGTAATTGCAGGGTTCTTGGCTCAAAAAGCTGGTATACGATGCAACAAATTGTCCCTTTGAAAAAAACAGCATATTCTTTTCTTCACTTGTAATGTCATCGGCGCGATAGATCCGAAAAACACCCTCTAAAATAAAGCCAAGATGCTTGCAAACATTATGGTATTCGTTGTAGAACTCTCCTTTTTTGTAAGCTTTTAGTTTCCAATAAGGAAGGGATAAATTAAATGTATCTTCATCCATATTTATTGCTGTAGATAGTGCAGTTCCTAATAAATTTAATTCTGTCATCTCCTTTATTTTAATTATGATTTCAATTTTATTAAGAACTACACCATTTACAATATGCAATAAATGATTTATTTGGCTTCTTTGATTAAGATATTTGCCACTTTTTCAGGCATTGATAAAAAAGGAGTATGGCTACTCAATAATGTATATTCAGTTTTTACCTTACCTTTAGCCATTGCAAGTTGTTTTGTATAACCTATTGCCTGATCGTTTTTGGTATAGATATAAACTTTTTCCATTGCTCCAAAATTTTGATCTGTAAGCTTAACTGGAGTTGCAAATGGAGCCAAAGGATCTGGTTGTACACCATTAGAAAATTGTTTTTTTACAATTTTACTTCCGTCTGCAACAAATATATCTACAACGGCTTCTTTTGCAATTCCGGCTGAAGCATTTGGTTGATCTATTTGGAGAAATTTACCAACAAGACTTTCTGAATCCGTTTTTGCCAAGTCAAGCAAACTTTGTCCATTTTCTGGCAGATAGGCAGACAAATAGACTACTTTTTTAATGCTTTTTGGCATATCTTCAGCAACTTGACTAATTACCATTCCCGCCATACTATGACCTACAAGTACGATGTTTTTGTTTGAGCCAATTTCTTTTTTAACTGCATCTACATAAGATTGCAAAGTTATAGAAGCGAAGGGTGTTTTGTCATCTCCATGACCTGGAAGGTTTACGACAATGGTATTGTATCCCTCAGCTTTTAAAAAAGGTGTAACCTCTTTCCAAGCCGATGCATCCGACCAAGCACCGTGAACCAACACAAATGTAGTTTTTTTGTTTTGTGCTACAGTAGTTATTCCAACTAAACTTGCAAACACTGTAATCAATAAATTTTTCATCTTAAATAAGTTTTATTGTCAATTCATTTTGACTTAGCAAACCTACGACTAGCGTTTGCTGATAAAGTTAACCTGGGTTAATATCGAAAAATAGTAATGAGATTTTTTAATCATTATCTTTTTTTGGATGGGAAATGGAAATGTAATTTAAATAGATGCTGATACTGCTTTAGATAGGATACAACTTTCTAAGTATGGATTGTGCTTCCTTAAAAGGTTCATTTGCCTTCATAACAAGTTCAAGTCCGATATCTCGCATCTCGGCCAATCTAGATTTGTCTGCAAGATGAAGTAATCGGATAAGCTCCACCTTACCGTGATTGGTGCAATACACAGGGCTTCCAGGTTGTTGCCTCCATGATTCTGAGAGCGGTCCGGCGTCCACTCCATCAAAACCTAAAGCATCAAACAACTTTATAATTTCCTCCTTGGCATTTTCGTCATCTCCAGAAACAGGCAAGGCAATACGTTGTGGATCGCCTTTGGGTTTCCCATCGTCTGCGAGTGCGTTGACACCAATGCTATTGAACGCTTTCAAAACGGGACGTTTCAAATAAGCAGCGACCCATTCGCTTTCCGGTACTCCGGCATCCAAAGCTTCAATATTTCCATCTCTCAGCGGATAGTAGTTTCCGGTATCCACTATGATTAATTGCTTCGGAGCATTCTCAAACAGATCCATCGGTAAATTTTCGATGCTCTTTTGAGGTATTGCTATAAAGACTATATCAACATCTTGGACGGCTTCATGAATGCTGACAGCAGCAACTCCAATTTCCTTTGCTAATATTTCGATAGTTTTCGGTCCGCGAGAATTCGCAATTTTTACTTTGTGTCCCAAAGCACTAAATTTTTTGGCCAACGCAGAACCGATCTGGCCGGCTCCAATAATTCCTATATTTTTCATATTAAAAGTTTAATTGGAACAAATGTATCGTATGTTTGTTCTATAAAAAACGGTACTAACCTTTAGGATAGCAGACTATGGAAGAGATAGAATGTAATTCAACGTACAAGCAATGCATACATAATATGTTTCCATTGAGAGATTCAATAGATGTATTAGGACCAAAATGGAGGATACAAATTCTCGTTGTCGTAAAGTATGGGAACGAAAGTTTTACTGCTATACAAAAAGCACTTGAACCAATTTCACCTCGAATTTTATCAAAAGAACTTAAGGTTTTAGAAGAAAACGGACTTTTGATTAGGGAAATTTCTACTACTTATCCTGCCATAATAAGATATAAATGGACGGCGCATACCGAAAGCATAGTATCTTTAATCGACACTTTGAAAGATTGGGGACAGTCGCATAGGGACCATCTGTTCCGGTGAATCAAATTTCAGCAAAAGTTATCCAATTTAAATGAGACGGGTCAAGATGTAAGGATTTGCTCAATAGGGGTATATTAAACCTTCCCGATTTGAATAATTGCTACAAAGACTGGGACTTGGACAGGATGCACGGAACTGATTGGTTCAATATTTCTTGAAAATTTTATTATCGTAAAAAACAGATTTCGAACCGCCCGAGCGAATGAGGTTTTGGAGCTAATAAATCTGACTAACAACACTTTATTTGAAAATAAAAAAGGGATAAAGAAAAATTTACCTTCTTTATCCCGTCAAGCACCGGGCACGGGAGTTGAACCCTGGGTGCATACAGTCCGATATATTTTAAAACGTCACACATTATTGCAGACCAAGCTATTGGCGCATTTTAGAAATCACCAAGCCTGGCCTGTAATAAAGGATTTTTTTTAGACCATCAGTATGAATTAATCAGGCAATCATTAATTCGATACCGTCTGATTTTTTAAAGAAGCCATATCAATCACGAACCTGTATTTGACATCCGCTTTTAAAAGCCGCTCGTAGGCTTCGTTGATGTCCTGCATATCGATCATTTCAATTTCCGAAACAATGTTGTTCGCACCGCAAAAATCGAGCATTTCCTGTGTTTCGGCAATTCCGCCAATTACCGAACCGGCAACCGATTTTCGGCCCATGATCATAGGAACTGTCTCTAGTATTGGCTCGAGCCCGCCCAAATAACCCACCAAAACCAAAGTACCGCTGATATTTAACGTGGCGACATACGGATTGACATCATGTACATAAGGTACGGTATCAATTATCAAATCAAATTTTCCTTTTACAGCATCCATCTGATCCTGATCTGTTGAAATAATCACCTCATCGGCGCCTAACGCTTTGGCATCGGCTGTTTTTCCTGGCGTTCTTGAAAATAAAGTGACGGATGCGCCAAGCCCTTTCGCGAGTTTAATGGCCATGTGTCCCAATCCGCCCAATCCGACTACCGCTACTTTGCTGTCTTTTCCGACATTCCAGTGCTTCAACGGCGACCAGGTTGTTACACCAGCGCAGAGTAAAGGTGCTACGGCTGCCAGGTTTAGGTTGGCTGGTATTTTTAACGCAAAACCTTCCGCAACGACGATGCTTTCGGAATATCCGCCAAAAGTTTGCATGTTCAGGTGTTTGTCATGTCCACCGTAAGTTCCTGTAAAGCCATTAAGGCAGTATTGTTCCAGGTCCTGTTTGCAGCTGCTGCAGGTTTGACAGGAATCAACTATACATCCGATACCAGCCAGGTCGCCGACTTTAAACTTCGTAACCTCATTTCCAACTGCCGAAACCATGCCCACGATTTCGTGGCCGGGAACTACAGGATACGTAGAAAATCCCCAATCGTTTCGCGCGGAATGCAAATCGGAGTGGCAAACGCCACAGTACAGGATTTCGATTTCAACATCTGTAGGCGTGACCAGCCTGCGCTCGATAGTCATTTCTTTTAGATCGGCATCTGACGCTACGGTCCCGAATGCTTTTGTGTTTTTTGTTTTCATGTTTTATGTTTTGATTATTTGTTTACGCCTGGCGTCTTGTTTTACGCAGCGGTTACCTTGTCCAACCAATCTGTTTTTGGTTTTGATCACGCTTTATATGCAGGATTTTAAATCAGCTAAATTTACGCATTCCAACGTATTGTTCCTTATCCAAATCACGATTATTTACAACTGGCGCAATAAATGCGGCAATACTTTTTTTGGTATTGACCAACCAACTATTCTTCACCTTTTTGAGTGATTGTATGATCAATTTCCGTCCTCAGTAAAGCAAATTCGAGCAGCTCACTATTTTGCCACGTGAACCTGGATTAATGCCATCAGTTTGTGTTGTGAGTTTTAGCTCTTTGCACTGACTATTCCTTTTTTCTTTTTCTACTTTAAAGATGTTGCAACACCACCTGTTGCACTGCAAATTTCCGAATGAACGGAACAACAGCACTTATACCAATTACTTATTGTCCTACCATTTTTACTGATCGGGTTCGTGCGATAGCGGTTGCCCAAAAAGAATGCTTTAAATTTGTATCAGAAAATCGACATCCTATGGAAGATATTATAAAATTGGATAGTGTAGCGGACTATAACAAATTGCGTGGTGTAAAAACTTTACATCCGTTAATCACTGTTATTGACCTGTCAACTGCTGACCCGATAGCCGCAAAAACATTTAATTTCGGATTGTATGCGATTTACCTGAAGGAACTGAATTGTGGCGAGCTCAAATATGGCCGAAACAATTATGATTACCAGGACGGCACACTGGTGTTTACTGGCCCAGGCCAAATCATCGGCGTTCAGCCAACTGTAAAAACCTTCGAACCCAAAGGCTGGGCATTGCTTTTCCATCCCGACCTTGTAAAAGGCACCGCACTGGGCAAAAATATTCAGGATTACTCCTTTTTCTCATACGATGTAAACGAGGCGCTGCACCTATCAGAAAAAGAACGGCAAATCGTTCTGGATTGTTTTGCGAAAGTCGAATACGAGTTGCAGCAGTCGATTGACAAACATAGCAAAACTTTGATTGCTTCCAATATCGAACTGTTTTTGAATTATTGCGCCCGGTTTTACGACCGGCAGTTTATCACCAGAAACCATGCGCACCCGGGCATATTGGAACGGTTTGAAGATTTACTCAACGGATACTTTTCGTCAGACAAACCGCAACGTATCGGGTTGCCTGCTGTGGCTTATTGTGCTGAAGCCCTCCATTTGTCTGCCAATTATTTTGGCGACCTGATCAAAAAGGAAACCGGAAAATCTGCCCAGGAATACATCCAGGAAAAAGTGATTGATGTTGCCAAGCAAAGAATTTTTAACGTCGACAAGTCGATTAGTGAGGTGGCTTATGAATTGGGGTTTAAATACCCACAGCATTTTACGAGGTTGTTTAAGCAACGGGTTGGCGTCGCTCCAAACGAATACCGAAGGCTGAATTAACCACAAAACATAAACGGCAACACCGGTAAATTAAATCTGTTATCAGCATCTGCTACAGCCCGTAAGTCAGGGTACAGTAATAAAAACCACCAACTGCCGGTGCGCCAAGGAAAGAACTGTAATAACGATTGGTTAAATTTGTCGCACCAAGTTTAATTCCCAACTTATCTTTAAACAGTTCATAACTGACCTGCCCGTCAAACGTGCCATAGGCCTGAACGGCGCCATTTGCTAAAAAGGACCTCCAGTAAAAACCGCTTTGGTATTTGTAGGTCAGATTGAAACTCAGGTTTTGAATAACCCTTACACCTGAAAAGGACAGGTTTCCAATCCATTCCGGGGTATTGAACCCATCTTCAAATCCGTCATTGTTGTCGGTTCGGCTTAACCTGGCGTAGGAAACATTTCCACCAACAGCATAACGATCGTTCAGCAAATAGTTTAATGCGAGGCTAGCACCCGTATTGTAAACCACGCTCCTTGAATTGGTGTAGACCCTGTAACGGTTTTGCGTGCTTCTGCTGTTGAGATAATATGCAATCGAATCGGTAATTGTTGTGTGGGGAACATTCATTTCCACCTGCGCGATAAAATTGTTGTATTTGTTAAAATACACGTCGGCGTCCAGCCTGAGCCTTTTTCTGAGGAACAATCCCTTGTATCCGGCTTCAAAAGAAGTAATGTGTTCAGGTTTTAAGTAAGTGTAGTAATTTTTAACCAATAGTCCTTTTTGATTTTCTATAGCCGTATTTAAATCGGTCCCGCTGTTGAAATCATTGGTGACAGCAGCCTGGAAGCGGTCTATGGAACTTCGCAGGTATGCCTGTTCGAACACGCCATCTGACATCACCTTAAGACCACCGATACGCCTTACGCCACCGCTGTTTACATTTGAAAAACCTTCAAAAATGCTTGGGAACCGCGAACCGCTCTGAAACGACATCCGAATACTTTGGTCAGGCTTCGGAACAATTACAGCGCTAAGCCGCGGATTTATTTTTGCTTCAAAGTAGTCGTTTTTGTCAATCCTTACCGTTGCGCCGAGCCTTAAAAGTCCGTTCATTAATTGTTTGCCGGCTTGAAGAAATCCCCCGGCCTTCGCATACGAAAATGTTTCAAAAGTTTGCCTGGCTGCCGGATTGATAAAATAATTTCCGTCAGGATGGATAATGTATGACTGATAATCCAGCCCCGCCAAAAGATCAAGGCCGGTTTTAGTTTGAAAATCTTTACCAAAAATTTTCGAAAGGTGGGCCTGGGCTTCCCCATGCACCAAATGGTCTTTCACGCGCAACGCCGCGCCCTGGTCCCAATTGTTAATATCAGCAAGTTCATTCAGGGCACTTTTAAAACTGCCGGATCCAGGCTGCAGCCTGCCTTGGTCGGCTGTAAGTCGTGCCTGCGTTAAAGCGTTCAGGGTATTTGTTCCCGTCGTCCCGGCTGCATTGTTGAATGCAGTGGTAAAATCAGCATACCAGTTATCGTCTGATTTGAAACGGCGGTCAAGATTTTCAGCCGCCGATCGGAGATTGTATGACTTGCCGGTATTTTCACTCGTGATGAATGTTTTGAAACCAAAAAAGTCATTCCTGAGTTCGAGTGCGTGCTGCTGCAAAACGTAATCTTTAAGCGCAAACCGGTTGGCACGCTGGTAAACATTATTCAGTTCAGCAAAACGATACGTATAGATAAGTGTTGTTTTCGGGCTTATTTTGTAGTGCAGCCCGACGTCGGCTTTTACATTTTGTATGTCGTAGTCGGTGACGTCCTTTTCGCTGTAGCCGGTCCGTGCAACTGAATATCGCGTTCCCTGCAGGGTCAGTGTACGCCGGTTTGAAGACTCGTTCCCATAACCATTTAGCGGATCGAAAGCCGGATTGCCTGGGCCTCCGGCCAGTCCTACTCCCGAATTTGCTCCGGCATTCAGGTCCCGGCGGTCATTTGCAATCCAGTCGTAGCCTTTGGTATAAGTAGCATTTAACTTAAAAGCGAACCGATCCGATAATTTTTCGGCGATGCGGAAACTAAATTCAGAAAACAATCGCGCCTGTGAATCGGGATCGCCAAGATGATTAACGCCTGTTTTTTGCTGGAATATTACGCCGGCTGTTTTAAACGGATCTTTTGTAATAAAATTGGCCAACCCATTAATGGCATTGAGTCCATACAATGCCGAAGCCGTTCCTGGAATAATTTCCACCTTCGATATGTCGAGATCACCAGGTCCCATAGCGTTGCCAATGGGAGCACCTATATGTGGAGCCTGGTTGTCAAATCCGTCCACCAGTTGGGTAAACCTCACATTGGTCGTATTGGCGAAACCTCTGGTGTTGATGATCCTGAACCCAAGACTCGGCGTAAGCATTTGTACCCCTTTTACATTTTCGAGCGCATCAAAAAAAGAAGGTGCGGCAGCGTTTTTAAAGTGTGACGCATTTACACTTTCAATACTTACGGGCGAATCCAGGATGGACTGCGCATTACGGGACGCCGATACCACCACTTCGCTAAGCGAATAGGTTTTCGTCGAATCCCTTAACTGTGTTTGCTGTGCGTACAAAACAAATTGGCTGCCACTACACAGCGAGCAAGCTAAAAATAAAACGTATTTCTTCATTGTAGATTCAAATATCTGAAATTTTTAAATCTGTTTATAAAATATATTACTGATTTACCTACCAATATCACTGACTTCAACATTACGTTCCGCGCCAATCCAAAAAATTCCTGTGACCACATACAAATACTGCAAATCGTGCATCTAATATTGTAATTTTTAAGCCATCCGAATCTTTACTTTTATTGGGTACAAAACACAAATGATGCGCTATGAATGATTTACCCACCACAACGCTAACTGTAAACGGAAAAGATTATCACCTTAACGTACTCCCCTGGGTGTCACTGCTTGACGCCTTGCGTGACAGGCTTGACCTCACCGGATCCAAAAAAGGATGTGACCACGGGCAGTGCGGTGCCTGCACGGTTTTGTGCGACGGAAAGAGGATTTTAAGCTGCCTGACCCTTGCAGTGATGAAAAATGGAAGTGATATCACCACGATCGAAGGATTGGCAGATGGTGAAAACCTTCATCCGCTTCAATCGGCATTCATCGAACATGACGCTTTTCAATGCGGCTATTGTACACCCGGCCAAATTTGCAGTGCCGTGGGCATGATCAATGAAGGAAAAGCCAATACACGCGAAGAGGTGAAAGAACTGATGAGTGGAAATCTTTGCAGATGCGGTGCCAATGTGGGAATCATCGATGCAATCATGGAAGTGAAAGGAGGATTTACAAATGAATAACTTTCAATATATCAAATCTTTGGCGTCCGATGAGGCTGTCGCTTCTGTAAGTTCAGATGCCAATGCGGGATTCCTTGCCGGTGGAACAAACATCCTCGATTTGTGGAAATACAATCTTGTGCACCCTTCAAAACTTATCGACATCAACAGCATCGAAGAATTGCGCAGCATTACCGAATTAAACAATGGTGGCGTAATGTTAGGCGCATTGGTTACAAATGCAACAACCGCTTACCATCCCCTGATAGAAGCCGGCTACCCGCTACTTTCCAAAGCAATACTTGCCGGTGCTTCACCGCAGATACGCAACATGGCAACAAACGGCGGAAATCTCCTGCAACGCACCCGTTGTTACTATTTTTACGATCCTGATGTTCCGTGTAACAAACGTGAGCCCGGTTCAGGGTGTCCGGCGATAAATGGTTACAACCGGATACATGCCATTCTCGGAACCAGTGATGACTGTATCGCGGTGTTTCCATCCGATATGTGTGTCGCGCTTGCCGCACTTGCCGCGATTGTACATGTTGAGGGTTCCGAGGGAAAGCGGCAAATCCCATTTCAAGACTTTCACCGCTTGCCTGGCAATACTCCGGAAATCGACAATACGCTCAGACACGGCGAACTTATAACTGGCATTGAACTTCCCGAAAGTGGTTTTAAAAAAAACTATTCCTACCTGAAGTTGCGTGACCGCCGTTCGTATGCATTTGCATTGGTATCGGTAGCCACAGCATTTGAACTTGATGGAGACATCATACTGGATGCCCGTTTGGCACTTGGCGGTGTGGCCCACAAACCATGGCGGTCGGAAGAAGCAGAATTGTATCTCAAGGGCCAGATTGCCACCGGCGAAAATTTTGCCATTGCTGCCGACATTATCCTTAAAGAAGCAAAAGGGTACGGACATAACGATTTCAAAATCGAACTTGCCAAACGGGCCATTGTCCGCAACTGCATGATGGCGCTTCATCCCGAATCACAGCGTCCGGGCGCCCAACCGTCGGTTTAACCCAATTTAATTCTGCACAAATATGAAACCATCACCCTCTGTAGGACAACCTCTAAGCCGTTTGGAAGGACATGCAAAAGTAACCGGCGCGGCCAAATATGCAGCGGAATACAATGTTGCCGACCTATTGCACGGTTATGTGGTGAGCAGTGCCATCACTAAAGGTAAAATACTTAATATCAATACCGATAACGCAAAAGCGCTTGAAGGCGTTGTTGAAGTATTTACCCACGAGAACCGTCCTTCCCTCGCCTGGTTGGACATCCAGTACACTGATATGGATGCCCCGCCGGGAACCGTTTTTAAGCCATTGCATGACAGCGAAATCAAATACAATGGACAGCCCATCGCACTTGTTGTTGCCACTGATTTTGAAACCGCCAGATACGCGGCAACGCTGATTCAGGTCTATTATGAAGAATCATTGCACGAAACCTCGCTGGAAACCCATATGGATGAGTCACGCGAACCAAAAAAAGGCTTCGCCACACTGCTTAAACCACCTCCGCCAAAACCGACCGGCGATTTTCAAAAAGCATACGATGAGGCTGCGTTTAAAACCGATACATCTTACAAACACGGAACTGAACATCATAACCCTATCGAAATGTTTGCCACTACAACCATTTATGAAGGTGATGGAAAGTTGACGATTTATGACAAAACGCAGGGAACTATTAATGACCAACTGTATGTAGCCAATATATTTGGGCTGCATTACAAAGATGTAAGGGTTTTAGCGCCTTTCGTAGGTGGGGCATTTGGTTCGGGATTGCGTCCACAATATCAGTTGTTTTTGTGTGTGCTCGCCGCATTGGAACTTAAACGAAATGTGCGCCTGGTACTCGACAGGAAACAGATGTTTACGCTGGGACACCGGCCTCAAACCTGGCAAAATTTAAAATTTGGCGCTGACCAAACCGGAAAGGTTACGGCTATGCACCACGCGACTGTAGGTGAAACTTCCACCTATGAAGACTACGCCGAGATCGTGTCCAGCTGGAGCCATAAACTGTATCCGGCGAAAAACACACTCTTCGAATATGACCTGGTTGCGCTCGACCTGATCACACCTGTCGACATGCGGGCGCCCGGCGGTTCGACAGCAATGCACGCCATCGAATGTACGATGGACGCACTTGCTTATGAACTCAATATGGACCCGTTGGAGTTGCGGCTGCAAAACTATTCAGAAATTGATCCGTCCACGGAGAAACCTTTTACAAGCAAGGCACTAAAGGCATGTTACGTTCAGGCAGCTGAAAAGTTCGGTTGGAAGGAACGCCATCCGGTTCCTGGCAGCATGAAGCGCGGCAATAAATTGGTGGGCTACGGAATGGCCACCGGAATATGGGACGCTTATCAATTCCCGGCACGCGTTGAAGCCATCATCGACAAAGAAGGCAAACTGTTGATCAACAACGCCACTACAGACATTGGTACAGGGACGTTAACGGTCATGACTCAGGTCGCAGCGGATCAGATGGGCATGGCTGTCGCAGATGTTACGTTTGGCTATGGAGACAGCAAAAAACCATTTTCGATGTTTCAGGGCGGCTCTGCCACTACTTCCTCAACCAGTGCTGCCATCGTTGTTACAGTTAGGGAGCTGAAGAGAAAAATGTTTGAAAAAGCAAAAAAAATGGTCGGTTCCCACTTCGAAAAACTTGACGAGGATCAGGTTGCTTTCGGGGATGGTGTTATATATTTAATAGAAAATCCTGCGGTCGGGGTCTCATTCAAGGAAATTGTCGCTGCCAATAAAGGGCGCGCGATCAAAGTGACAAAGATGGGAAAACCCGATTTCTGGAAATTGCGAAATTACAGCAAAGCCACACACAGCGCTGCTTTCGTAGAGGTCGAGGTCGATCAGGAATTGAAGACAATCACGGTTTCCCGCATTGTTTCTGCCGTAGCCGCGGGTAAAATCGTAAATCCGAAAACGGCCCGCAGCCAGATATTAGGATCGATGATCTGGGGTGTCAGTAAGGCGCTGCACGAAGAAACAATTCTGGATCACGGACTTGGAAAATATATGAATGCCAACCTTGGGGAGTACCATATTCCGGTACATGCCGACGTGCCTGAACTGGAAGTGATATTTGTAGAAGAAAAAGATGACCTGATCAATGAACTTGGAATCAAGGGCGTGGGTGAAATTGGCCTGGTCGCTGTACCGGCAGCCATTGCCAATGCAGTTTTCCATGCGACAGGAAAGCGCGTCAACGACCTGCCGATCCATTTTGATGAATTGCTGTAGGACGAAAGTTTTGTTTGGCCCCTTTGTAAATCCGTAATATTGGTAAGCTTAACCGTAATTTGTGTACCTGAAATGCTGCTAAGATTTCCGAACTTTGCTACAATTGCTGTTTTATGCCTTTTTTGGCAACCAATCTGTACAGCGCTGATTCTTTTTTCTGTATTTTTATGACAATCCAAAATTCCTGATGAAAGAAATTACAGCTATTATTCGCGCATTCGACCAGGCAGCCAGTATTGGGCTCCATGCCGCATTGGCTACTGTGGTTAAAGTTGAGGGATCATCCTATCGTCAGCCTGGCGCACGGATGCTAGTTACCGAAGACGGCATACTCACAGGAGCGATCAGCGGCGGTTGCCTGGAAGGTGATGCGCTGCGTAAAGCCTTACTCTGCATCGATCAAAAACGAAACAAACTCATTACCTACGATACAAGCAACGAAGAGGATGCCGAATTTGGCGTACAATTGGGATGTAATGGCATTGTACACATCCTTTTCGAACATATAGATACATCTGAGGAAAACCATCCCATCGCACTTTTAAAATTGCTCGAAGGAGAAAGAAGTGATGCGGTGACCCTTACGATCTTTTCTTTAGATGACCGTCTGGATCAGCCAGGCACAGTACTCTTTAAAAAGGATGGCAAGGAAGCGGTGGTTTCAACAGCTGGTCCGCATGGCCTGATCACACAAGCTACTGCGGTTTTGATGCGAAAAGAAACGGCTGTGCTTGATATTGTAGCAAACGAAATAACCTACCAGGGTTTGTACCAATTTCACACTCCTGCCCTGTCGCTGGTCATTGCGGGAGCCGGAAATGATGTCAAACCTCTTGTTGCAGCCGCAGCAATTCCGGGATGGGAAATTACCGTTGTTGACGGACGTGCATCACATGCCAGGACGGATCGGTTTCCCGCGGCGTCTCAGGTTATAACCGCGAAAGCTCCTGATGTTTTAGACCAACTTCAAATGGATGGGAACACGCTGTTTTTGCTGATGACACACAATTACAAATACGACCTTGCCCTTTTAAAAACGCTGTTGCCGACAGTTGTTCCATATATTGGCATACTGGGTCCGAAATCAAAATGGCAGCGGATGCGGGATGATCTGGAGCAATCCGGTATCGTTTTATCAACGACTGACCAGGAACGTATTTTTACACCCGTCGGACTCGATATCGGTGCTGAAACATCCGAAGAGATTGCGATTTCCATTGTAGCGGAAATACAGGCTTTCCTGAAAGGGAAAACCGGTACATCACTAAAATTCAAACCAGGAAAAATACACAACGAAAAGCAGCAATCCATATGATACAGGACACTTTTGGCCGGATACACGATTACCTCCGCATTTCACTGACAGACAATTGCAACCTGCGTTGTTTTTATTGCATGCCCGAGGAAAAATATGCCTTTGCACCGGCCGCAAAACTGATGCAGCCTGCCGAGATTGAGACCCTTGCAAAATTGTTTGTTGCCCAGGGTGTAAAAAAAATCAGGCTCACTGGTGGCGAACCGCTGGTCCGTAAAGATGCGCCGAAAATTATTGAATCCCTTGGGAAACTCGGAATCGAACTGGCCATTACCACAAACGGCATCCGCATCGATGAAATGCTTCCGGAACTGCTCGCCGCCAATATTAAGGCATTCAATATCAGCCTGGATACGTTGCAACCCGACAAATTTTTCAAAATCACGCGCCGCGATCTATACCATCGGGTACGCAGTAACATCGAACTGCTGATGCACCATGGCATACACCCAAAAATAAATGTAGTGGTCATGAAAGGCCTCAATGACAATGAGATCCTTGATTTCATTGCACTCACCAAACACTACCCGATCGAAATACGGTTTATTGAATTTATGCCATTCAGCGGCAACCAATGGACAAGCAACCAGGTTTTCACCCTGCATGAGATCCTTACGACCGTTCATGGCCAATATGACGCCATCCCAGTACAGCCCAAACCTAATGATACCGCAAAAAATTATATGATTCCGGGACACGCAGGCAGTTTTGCCGTCATCAGTACGATGAGTGCCCCATTTTGCGATACCTGCAACCGAATGAGGCTTACTGCCGATGGAAAGTTAAAGAACTGCCTGTTTTCCAAAACCGAAACCGATCTTTTGGCTGCTCTTCGCCGCGGCGAACCAATCCTGCCCCTGATCAACGAATCCATTGCCGGAAAAGCAAAAGCGCTGGGCGGACAATTCAGTGGCGTATTTGAAGACATTGATGCCGGACAAATTGAAAACCGCAGCATGATTACCATAGGAGGATGATGGGGTCACCGATAGCCATAGTTGTCCTTGCGGCCGGAAGTTCATCCCGTTTGGGACAGCCCAAACAGTTGGTACAGTTCAATGGGCAAAGCCTGCTGCAACACGTTATTGGTGAATCCCTAAAACTTGAAAATGCTGTTGTAGTCGTCGTAACCGGAGCCAACAGGGAAGTGATCGAAGAACAAATTGCCAGTCCCGACATCCAAATCGTTTTTAATGAGCATTGGAAAAAAGGAATGGGATCCTCAATCGCCTGCGGCCTGCGTAAGCTTATGGAAATATCGCCAAAGACAGCATGCTGCATTTTGGCCGTTACCGATCAGCCTTTTATATCCGCGGCAATATTCCGCGAACTCATCGAAGAACAGGCTTACTCAAAAAAAGGAATTGTAGCTTCAGAATATGCGCAGACATTTGGAACGCCTGCTTTATTCAGCAAAAAATATTTCAACAGACTTAGAAAACTGTCCGGTAATGAAGGAGCAAAAAAGATGTTCTTTGATTTTGAGACAGACGTTTCCGCGATCCGATTTGATCAGGGAATCATCGATATTGATACCCCACAAGATTACGAACAACTTAAAAAACACCCATGATTTCCGTATACGAGGCCAAAAAACTCATAGTTGAAGCCACCATTCCATCCCCTGTCAAGAAAGTACAGTTGAAAGACGCTTTTGGTTTTATACTGGCCAAAGCTGTTGTTGCGCAAACAGACATCCCGAATTTTGCGCAATCGTCTATGGACGGTTACGCGATCCGCTTTGAAGATCGCGAAATACCACTGGAAATCATCGGCGAAATGGCGGCTGGTACTGCTACACGGCTGTCAATTGGAGCAGGTCAGGCCACGCGGATATTTACCGGCGCTCCACTGCCTGATGGCGCAGACACGGTCGTGATGCAGGAAAAAGTCGGCCGCCGCGGTAATACTTTAACCATTGCTGATGCCAATGTCACTCATGGCCTAAATGTCCGTCCAAAAGGCGCGGAGTGTCGTGAAGGAGAAACAGCCATGGAAAAAGGAACCTATTTGTCAGCGGCGGCATTGGGATTTCTGGCAGGAATCGGCTGTGCTGAAGTCAGTATATTTGGTCCGCCTTCCATAGCGGTGATTCTTACAGGCAACGAACTGCAACAACCTGGACAGCCACTGGAATTTGGGCAGGTTTACGAGGCGAATTCTGTTTCATTGGGAAGTGCATTGCGGAAATCAGGCATGCAGATCGCCGAAATATTTTTGGCGGAAGACCAGCCCGAGAAACTCAAAGAAGTCATGGCACTGGCCTTAGAACAACACGACGTCGTCCTTTTAAACGGTGGAGTAAGCGTGGGAGATTACGACTTTGTAGTGGGTTCGGCCGAGGCTTGTGGGGTCGTCCGGCAATTCCATAAAATAAAACAAAAGCCCGGAAAGCCGCTTTACTTTGGTACCAAGGCAAACAAATTGGTATTCGGGCTGCCCGGAAATCCGTCGTCCGCACTGACCTGTTTTTACGAATATGTACTTCCGGCTTTGGAAAAAATGCTCCAAAAAGAAAATACGGTTAAAGAAACCAGGGCCGTTCTAACCCATGATTACGCAAAGCCTTCGGGACTGACACATTTTGTAAAAGCATTCTACACCAATGGAAACGTCACACCTTTGCATGCGCAGGAATCGTTCAGGCTGCATTCGTTTGCGCAGGCCAACTGTTTTATTGTTCTTGAAGAAAGTAGCGCCGGAAGTAAAGCCGGCGATTTCGTAAACGTGCATTTATTGCCCATCTAATATTCATTAAGATCCGGAGACATGTCTATAGAAATTTTTTACCTCATCCTCTTTTGCGTGGCATTCCTGTATGCAGCAGTCGGCCATGGCGGCGCCAGCGGTTATCTTGCCCTGATGGCCATATATGGCGTAGCACCTGCTGAAATGAAACCCACAGCATTGATGCTCAACTTATTTGTATCGCTAACCTCATTTATTCAATATTACAGGGGAAAATTCTTCGTAAGAAATCTGTTCCTTTCCGTTTCGGCCGCTTCGGTCCCAATGGCTTTTTTAGGTGGCATGATTACACTTGAAGAAAATATCTACAAAAGGATTTTAGGCATTTTGCTGTTGTTCCCGGTCATCCGCTTTTTCTTTTTCAGAAATCCGGACGATGATGAACTCAAACCTTACAACGTTTATGGCGCGCTCGCTATTGGTGCTGTTGTTGGATTGCTTTCCGGTATGATTGGCATTGGCGGTGGCATCATCCTATCGCCTGTATTGCTTTTGTTATTGTGGACCAATCAAAAGCAAACTGCCGCTATCAGCGCATTGTTTATTTTCGTAAATTCGGTTGCCGGACTTTTGGGACAATTTACAAAAGGAATTGTTTTTAATGCCGATATGCTGGTTTACGTAGCAGTAGCATTTTCCGGAGGCCTGCTGGGAGCCTATTTCGGTTCGTTAAAATTTTCGCAGCAAATCCTGAAATACATCCTGGCCACCGTATTGCTTTTAGCGTCCTATAAACTATTATTTACAACTGCATAATTATGAAATATATTACTTTTTTTATGCTATTTTTCTGCCTGCTGACGCGCGCTCAGGTTAATCCGACGATTGTTGTTGAAGGCGTCATAACCAAACCATTCGTCATCAAATTTGAAGACTTAAAATCATATCCATTACAAACCGTCGACAGTGTCACGATCTGGAACCATAAAATGGAGCGCAAATCAACTTTGAAAGCAATCAGGGGCGTACTTCTGAAAGACATTTTGCAAAAGGCAGATTTCAGTGTCAATTCCCCAAAGTTCCTCAGCGAATTCTATATCGTTTGTAGTGCCGATGACGGATATAAAGTAGTTTATTCCTGGAACGAAATTTTCAACAGCGAGACGGGAAATAAAACTTTGGTCGCTACAGAAATTAACGGAAAACCGACAATAAGCGAGAAGGAAGGAATTGTATTAATCACCCCGACCGATAAAGCCACCGGCCGGCGCTACGTCAAGAATTTTTCTAAAATATCAATCCAAAAAGTACCGTGATGAAGATAATAGCATTCGGACAAATTGCTGAAATTACTGGAAAAACATTTCCGCTCGATGCGCCTGATACGGATAGGCTGCGCCATGATCTGGAAACTTCTTTCCCGGAATTTGCCGGAAAGAAATACGCAATCGCCGTCAACAAAAAAATAATTTCCCAAAATACAAAGCTGCATCCAACTGATGAAATTGCACTGATGCCGCCATATTCCGGAGGATAATGAACGACCACAATTCCAGATACGCACGACATTATGCCCTAAAAGGGTTTGGTCTCCAAGCACAGCTAAAGCTCGGGCAGGCCAGTGTGCTTGTCATTGGCGCGGGCGGACTGGGGTGTCCGGCCCTGCAATACCTTGTAGCAGCCGGAGTCGGAAAGATCGGGATTGTGGATGGTGACAGGGTCGCCCTAAGCAATTTGCAACGCCAGGTTTTATTTGACACTTCCGATATTGGCGAGCCAAAAGCGACTACGGCTGCCAGGAAGCTCCGCAAACTGAATCCAGATATTACTATTGATGCTTTCGATATTCCCATTACGACTGCAAACGCTTTTCATTTGCTGGCAGGTTATGCGGTCGTACTCGACTGTACCGACAATTTTGCCAGCAGGTATTTAATCAATGATGCCTGCGTACTTTTAAAAAAACCAGTTATTTTCGCAGCAGTATCCCGTTTCGAAGGACAGGTTGCGGTTTTTAACAAGACAGAAACATCGGCAAATTACCGCGATCTTTTTCCAGTACCACCCGATGCGTCAGAAGTGCCTGATTGTAATGAGGCCGGTGTTTTAGGCGTACTTCCAGGCATTATTGGTACTTTCCAGGCAACAGAAGCAATAAAACTGATCTGCCAACTGGATGGCCTTTTGGAAAATCGGCTGCTGACCTTCAACCTGCTGACGTATGAAAGTTTTATCATTGACATACAAGCCAGCAAAAATATCCGGCATGCAATTCCGGCAACCCAAACCGCATTTGAAGCAATCAACTACGACTGGCTTTGCGGGAGCGCCTTACGCGGTATCGACGAATTGAATGTAACCGAATTTCTTGAACAAACCGCAAACGAAAATGCCGCAATCATCGACGTGCGAGAACCCGCTGAAATGCCGAAACTTCATTTTAAAAATAAAAACATTCCGCTGTCAGGATGGCCTGAAAACTTACCTGAAATTAAAGAAGACCACCTTGTCGTTTTTTGCCAAAGTGGAAAACGCAGCCTGAAAGCGGCTAAAATGCTACAGGAAATTTTTGGGCCAAACAAAAAAATCAGCCATCTTCGTGGTGGCGTTATCGCATTAACTGAACATACAAATGGATAAGCCTTTAAAAAATATATTTACCAATGGTGCGATTTCGCCAGTATTTATTTCAGACAGCATCGCCAAACATGCTTCCAAAACGAACATAGGCGCGCACAGTATTTTTCTGGGACAGGTTCGTGCCGATGCGATTGATGGCAAAACAGTTGCTGCAATTGATTACACGACGTACGAAGAAATGGCGTTGCAAAAAATGCACGAAATTCGGGAGGCCATTTTCGAAAAATACGAACTGACTTGTATGCACATTCATCATAGTTTGGGCGAAGTCAAAGCCGGTGAAATTTGCCTGTTCGTATTCGCTTCATCCAAACATCGGAAACTAGCAATTGAAGCTTGCAATGAAGTGGTCGAGAAAATCAAGGCTGAACTTCCGGTTTGGGGAAAAGAAATTTTTGAAGACGAATCCCATCAATGGAAAATAAACAACTAATATGGTAGATATAACATTTAAAACAAATACGTTGCGGACTGCCGTTGCAAGTGCTACCGTAAAAGTTTCGCTTCCTGAAACTATTGAAGCAATTGAGCAGCGTAAAGTCCCTAAAGGCGATATTTTTGAATTTTCGCGGGCCGCAGCGCTTTTCGGGATCAAGAAAACAAGTGATGTTATTCCAGATTGCCATCCGCTTCCTGTTGAATTTGCCGGAATCACATATAAAATTGATGGACTGTCAATTGTTATTTCTGTCGAAGTCAAAACGATTTATAAAACCGGCGTTGAAGTGGAAGCGATGCACGGCGCGTCTGTTGCAGCTTTGGTAATGTATGATATGCTCAAACCGATTGACAAAAATGTGGAAATCCAAAATATCCGGTTGGTCGAAAAACGCGGTGGCAAGTCGGACGCAAAGTATCCGACGCATTTAAAATGCGCCGTGATCGTATGCAGTGACACAGTCTCTAAAGGGGAAAAAGAAGACAGCTCGGGCAAAGCCATTCTATCGATTCTTCAAAAACACGGATTGGAAGCGCCTTCTTATGAAGTGGTACCCGATACTGTGGAAGCCATTCGCGAGGCGCTTCAGAAACAGCAAAATCAATCCACCAACCTGGTCTTTTTTACCGGTGGAACCGGACTTTCTAAAAGGGATGTCACGCCGGAAGCGTTGGCTGAACTGATCGACACGCCCATTCCAGGCATTATGGAAACGGCACGCGCCTATGGACAGGAGCGCATCAAAACTGCAATGTTGTCGCGCGGTGTAGCAGGTTTTGCAGGAGAAACTCTGGTCATTGCTTTGCCAGGTTCAAAAAAGGGCGTCGAAGAAAGCCTGCAGGCGATTTTCCCTCAAGTGTTGCATGTGTTTGCTGTCAGAGACAACAAAACTCATTAATGGCAAAAGTCATATGCGGAGTTTGCGAACAACTTCTTTGATCCTGTCAATCGCAGCATCAATTTCTTCGGCAGTACTAAACCTGCCCAGGCTGAATCTTATAGAAGCCAGGGCATCGGCATCAGAAAGTCCCATCGCTTTCAGCACGTGGGAAGGGTTGGTTGAAACCGCAGAACAGGCAGCACCATTGGAGACCGAGATGTTTTTCAGCAGTAGGATCATGCGTTCGGAGTCGACACCGCGAAAGCAAATATTGGTTGTGTTGTACAGCCGGTTTTGAACTTTCCCGTTGGCAAACGTGTCCCCTATCCTGAGCAGTTCGTCTTCTAGGCGGTCGCGCAGTCCGCCGATCCGGATGGCATCGGATTGCATATCGATTTTGCTGATCTCCGACGCTTTTCCCATTGCGACAATTCCGGGAACATTCAGGGTTCCGCTCCTGCGATTGCGTTGCTGTCCGCCGCCATGAATTAAAGATTCCGGTTTGTCCCTGACAGCTGGCGAGATATACAAACCGCCAATTCCCTTGGGCCCGTAAAATTTATGGGCGGAAAACGCGAGGAAAACTGCACCGGATTCGGTCACATCTATTGGCATCTTGCCCACGCCCTGTGTGGCATCGCATAAAAGATATGCGCCTTTTTCATGCGCCATTTGAGCAATTTCTTTTATAGGATTTATCAGACCGGTTTCATTGTTTACAAGCATGGCACAAACCAGCAGCGTATCGGTTGTGATTTCATTTTTAAGCGGGTCCAACGGTAGGGAGCCGTCACTATGCACTTGCAGACAGCTGATGATAAAACCTTCTGCCTCCATTGCCGCACAGGTATCGAGTACCGCCTTGTGTTCTGTGCTAAAAACGATAATGTGTTTTTTAGGGTGGTTCCTGTAGCCTTTAATTACCAAATTTATAGATTCGGTGGCACCTGATGTAAAAACAACCTCCAGGGGTTTGGCCCCGATCAACGCGGCAGTTTGCTTTTGTGCCAATTCAACTGCCTCCGAAACACCTAGGCCAAAAAGATGAGCGCTTCCGGCATTGGCAAACTGTTCGCTGAAATACGGCAACATGGTTTCCAGCACCCGTGGATCCATCGGTGTGGTGGCATTGTAATCGAGATAAATCCCTTTTTTTGTATCCATCAGTTTATACGGATGCCAGGCTAAATGGCAATGTTCTGATGCGTTTGCCCGTTAAATCAAAAATCGCATTGGTCAGGGCTGGTGCAAAAGGCGGAAGTCCAGGCTCGCCTACGCCACCGGCATTTTCTTCGTTGTCGATGATGTGTACTTCTATGGGTGGAATCTCGTTGATGCGCGGCATTGGGTAATCATAAAAATTATGCTGTTCGACCATATTCTCTTTAAAGGTGATCTGATGGATTGTTGCCGCACCCAGACCCATCACTATAGAGCCCTCTATCTGTGCCTCAATAATATCGGGATTGACATACCAGCCGCAGTCCATAACTGCCCAAACTTTATCGATTTTGACACCGCCGGCAGGATTTTTTGAAACTTTTACAACCTGTCCTACAGTAGAGTCGAAACATTCTGTAATCGCAACGCCAAAACCCTCATTTTTCTTTCTTTTATTCCAGCCTGAAACCTGTTTGAGTTTTTCAATCAGAACCTGGCACCGCTTTTCCTGCAAGTGCTCACTACGAAAATCCATAGGGTCTTTTCCTGCTTCGTGTGCCAGCTCGTCTACGAAACTTTCATAGGCAAAGCCATTTGTCGATGCATAGACCGACCGCCAGAAACTTGTTGGTATGGTCGTTTCGAACAGAACATCTGCAATGCTCAGGTTCCTGATGCTTTCATAATACGGCTTCAGAAAACCTTCGCTCGTACTGCGGTTCGGCTCTGTTTTTTTACCACCGCGCCAATGGTCGTTGTTTTGCCCGGCCATCCTGAATTTCAGGGCATCAATCTTGCCATTGGTCACTGTTCCTTCACAACGGTATGAAATTCCGGGGCGGAACGGCCCCAGGGTCGCATCGTCCTCCCTTGTCCAGATCACCTGTACCGGTCCTCCAATGGCTTTGGATATCGCAACCGCCTCATGCGGATAGTCGGTCATGGCTTTGCGTCCGAAACCACCTCCAAGAAAAGTCATATTGACAATTACTTTTTCTTTGGCTATATTGAACTTTTTGCCCACATAATCCTGTATCCATCCGGGCGCCTGTATGGGTCCCCAGATTTCGATAGAATCCCCTTTGTGGTGCGCAATGCAGTTGACCGGTTCCATAGCGACGTGCGATTGGTAAGGCGTTTGGTAAACCACATCAAGTTTTTGGGTGGTTTTAGACAATATCCCCGTCGGGTTCCCCTGTGTTTTTAACAGCATTCCTTCCTGGCTCTGCAGCAGGTTGTTGTGGGCTTCGAATATTTCGGGCGTACTCCAATGTTTGAATCCACTGCTGTCCCATTCGACTTTCAGCGCCTTTCTGCCCTGGAGTGCGGCCCAGGTAGAATCGGCTACAACCACCACACCTTCTCGGTCAAATTCGTAGAATCCCATAATGGTTTTGAAAACGCGTTTTACACCCGGCACTTTCAGGGCCTCGGTGGCATCGAAACTTTTGACCTTGCCTAAAAAGCGGGGGTCGCGTTCGACCGATGCGAATTGCAGGCCCGGAACTCTTTTGTCCAGCCCGAAAATCAATGCTCCGTTGGTTTTGAGCGGCGTGTCAATCCTGCGAATCGGTTTGCGAATGAGCTTGTATTCAGAAATTTTCTTGAGTTTAGGTTCTTTTGGCGGCTCCAGTTTAGACGCAGCTTCAGCCAATTCGCCATAATGGGCTTTTTTGCCTGATGGCTTGTGAATGACATGGCCCGAAGCTGCGTAACAATCGGCAACCGATACACCCCATTGGGCAGCGGCCGCGGCGACGAGCATCTCCCGTGCCGTGGCGCTTAATTTTAAAAGGTTTTTATACGACGAACGGATCGTCGAACTTCCGCCGGTAATTTGTCCGCCATACTTCTTTTCATTTCCAATTGCGAAGATGACATTGATATCGTTCAAATCGACCTCCAGCTCCTCTACTACGATTTGCGGAACCGAATGGTAAGATCCCTGCCCCATTTCGGCACGGTGGTCCACAAGGGTAACTTTACCATTTGGATTGATGATAATCCAGGGACACAATTCTATTTCCGATTCGCTGAGTTCAGAAGGACGTACCAATAACGGCCCGCCTGTCGCAGGAAAATAAAATCCCAGACAAAGTGCCGCGCCGCCAAGACCGGTAAGTTTCAGAAAGTTGCGCCTTGAATTTTCTATGTTGGTGTTTGTAGTCATCGACACGTTGTTTTAATTTTTTAAAATTATTTGGCCGGAGCATAGGCGCCGGTTTTAAGCCAGGTAAGCCATGCTTTTTTAAATTCGGCATGCGAAAGTGGTGGAACGCTTCTTCCCGCTCCGGGATTCCACCCGGCTTTCACCAATCCGTCGTCGGCATGTGCGATAAGCTTTTTCATATCTTTATGCCCGTTCAGATTTGGATCGATCAGCTGTTTGGCCAGCTGGTGTGGCGTTCTTCCCTCGAAAACCATTTTCATATCGGAAGGTGGCAAATGCCACTCCGGATTTCCGGGCGGCGTGTGCAATCCGGGACTGTTAGACGGTTGGTGGCAATTGGTACACTTCATAGCATACAAGCCTTTGCCGTCTTTTCCGCGTTTGGGCTGCATGCTGTGAAGCACACTCTGGTCGCCCTGCAACGGAATGTCTCCTTTGGGATGGCAGTTCAGGCAACGCGGACTCATGAGCACTTTATAAACATCCATGAAAGCTTTTACAGATGCCACGCTGTCTTTTTTCACTGCTTCAATGGCAACGTAATCATTTGTATTGCGGTGTACCGAAACGGTAAATGCCAGTCCAATCGCAGAAGCTAGAATTGCAACGATCAATATCATTTTTGTTGTTGTCGACATAGGCTTGGTGTATGTTTGCTGTGGGATCAAAGTTTGCTTTTCTGTTGCATTTCAGCAGCAATGTGTATGGCTTTCCTGACACGAAGATAGGTGCCACACCTGCAGATATTTCCTGCCATGGCGTCGTCAATATCCTGGTCGCTCGGGCTGGCGTTTTCCCGCAACAATACTGCTGCAGACATGATTTGTCCGGAATGGCAATAGCCACATTGCGGAACATCAATTTCCTGCCATGCTTTTTGGACGGGATGGTCATTGCTTTTCGACAACCCTTCTATGGTGACCACATTTTTACCTTGTGCACGGCTCATTTTTGTCACACATGAGCGTACCGCTTCACCGTCGAGATGCACCACACAGGCACCACATTGGGCAACGCCACATCCAAATTTGGTTCCTGTGAGCCCCAATGTATCGCGTATGGCCCAAAGCAAAGGCATTTCCGGGCTCACGTCAAGAATTTCTGATTTACCGTTTACGTTTAATTTTATCATGTTTGCATTGTATTTGTGGGTTGACAATAGCAATCGGCGAACAGCCGACGCGCATTTCCGATACCTCTACAAGTTACTAAATATTAATTATTCAGATTAAAAAAAATTGGCTTTAACGCAAAAATTGTCAAACCTGGAAAACATCGTTCTCTCAAATTTAACGAATCGTTCGAAAATGACAATGGCTACAGGGCCATTTCAGTAAAAGTGGTAAGTATTCTGTAATTTATATAAGTGCCAGCGATGGCGACGAACGCCAACTTTACAGGAACCGCCTATTTGCAAATGCTGGTCGCTGCCGACAGCCTAAACACGACTTCTGTCGGAAACGTTACACTCGAAGCTGGCGCCAGAACCAAATGGCATTCGCATCCTGCAGGCCAAATCCTGTTGGTGACAAACGGAACCGGATACTATCAGGAAAAAGGCCAGCCTAAAAAAATCCTTTACAAAGGCGATGTCATCAAATGCCCGCCGAATTTCAGATTGGCATGGCGCCTGCGAAAAGTCGGCCTTATCGCATGTAGCCGTGACCGATAACAAAAATGGTGCACCCGTTTGGCTCGAACCCGTAACAGATGACACGTACCACAATTAAAACAACGCCCATGGACCAACACCTATTCCTGCTGAAAACGGGTGGCATGAACACAGGAAATGCCCGATTATACTGTCGCCAATACTATTTATCCTGAAGTTGAAATCATTCCGGCAACGGCTGCTTCGATCGAAAATGTCTATCAGGATATTATTGATGGAAAAGCAAAGTTCCGATATGTCCTTGATGGGGCAACGATGAAATAACAAAAAGGTTCATCCAAACAGATGAACCTTTTAAAAAAAATAAACAATAAAATTTTATCAGAAATTCAAAACAAAGGCGGTATCGCTAAATTTTGTTTCCGTAATGGTCATGTCTACAATTTCCTTTAGAGCCTTTTCCAAAACCAGTACGCTGGTTGGCTTTATTAAATAATAATTGGCTCCCAGTTTTTTCATTTGTTCGATGCTTGCATCAGAACTTGCAGTCGAAAACATGATGACCTGCGTGTCCGGATAGTCTGATTCCCTAATGTCCTGCAATATCTGCAGGCCGTTTCGATGCGGCATATTGATATCCAGAAACACCACCTGCGGTACGGGCGGCGGGTTCTTGATTTGTTCCAGCAAATCCGTACCACTTGAAAAAAGCCTCACATCACAACTCAGCTCCGATGTGGCCATTTTAAAGAAAGACAGATCATCTTCATCATCATCCGCATAGAATATTTTAATGTCTTTTTTCATTGTACTGATTAGGGGGTAAATGTAGTCGGATGACCGCACTTCCAACTTTATTTAACTTTTTAAATGTGGGATAAATTGAAAGTACCCTATTTTGCCGAAGCCAATCGTATGCTATCAAATCGAACGCAAGCGCAACACTTGCTCCGATAACTTCGCTTTACGGAATGATGCGTGCCTGTTTTAATTTGTCAAACAACTCAAAAAACGATTCGTCGGTTTGGCGGTATGCTGTAAATCCCAGTTTTCGGCTTTTGGCCATATCGGTCATCACTTCAATCGGGCGCCCCAAATCAAGATCGGTATGCCAGGCCGAGGCAATCCGGGTTAAGTTGGCTTCCTTCAGGTTTTCACGCGCTGCTATTTTTTCCCATAGCTGTTGTTTCTGCGCCATTCTTTCGTCAAGCGGACGCATCGATCCGTTGTAACCATCGGCTTCAATTCCGAAATAATCGGCAATTTTCTGCCACAGCCATTTCCAGCGGAAGGTGTCGCCGTTTACGATGTTGAACGCCTCATTTTGCGCTTCGGGTGTTGTTGCTGCCCAAAGAAGCTGGTCGGCCAGTATCCCGGCATCGGTGACATCGGATAAGCCATTCCATTGCGCTTCGGAACCCGGCCAAACGAACGGCAGGCCTTCTTCCTTACAAATGCTTGCATACACAGCTATCGTAGTCCCAAGGTTCATCAGATTGCCTACTGCATAACCAATCAAAGTATGCGGACGGTGCACACTCCAGGTAAATTTGTCGCGTTTGGCAGCGGCATATACCTCATCTTCCTGGGCGTAATAAAAATTGTCGATATCCAGCCGCGGTTGCGTTTCCCGCAGCGGTGTTTCCGGTAAGGTTCCTGCTTTGGCATACGACTCAAACGGCCCGAGGTAATGTTTTAATCCGGTCACCAAAGCCACATGCAACACCGATTTCCTATCCGATAACACATCCAGGACGTTCCGTATCAAAGCGCTGTTGACACGGATATTTTCGGCTTCCGTATCATTTCGCATCCAGGTGGTAAAAAACACATGCGTTGGGTTGACGTCCTGCAATGCAGCGGTCAGTTGCACTACGTTTAACAAGTCGGCTGTAATGGGCTTCACCCCCGGATTTTCAATTTTTGAGGAACGGGACAAACCATACACTTCCCAGCCATTGTCCAGTAGTTTGTCAGCCAGGTTGCTGCCGGACATGCCCGTTGCGCCCACGACAAGGGCAATATTTTTTGTTTGGGGATTTTTTTGCGCTTCCATATCAAAGATTTTTTCCAAAAGTACGGCGCCCGTTTCCTTTGGCAAATGACCTAACGCATCAAATTTGGTTGATCCAGATCAACTGTTTTGCCCGAAAATCAGATTTTTCTTCAGGCGGCTTACCGTAGCGGCAGTGAGCCCGAGGTAGGATGCGAGCAGGTTTTGCGGCACTCGGTTGACCAGCCCCGGGTTGTTGGCTACGAGTTCGCGGTACTTTTCTTCGGCCGTCAGCGTGTGGGCCTGCACCAACCGCCGTTCTTTGACGATCAGGCTGTTCTGAAAAAGAATCCTGAAATACCGGTCCATGATCGGAACCTGAAGCGTGAGTTTTTCAAAGTCTCCAGCAGTGATCATCAGCAGCTCGGAATCTTCCAGCGCATCAATGGTATAAACGGAAGGCACGCCATGAAAAAAGCTGTGCATGTCGGATGTCCACCAGCCTTCGGGCGTGAATTGGTTGATGTGCTCCTTGCCGTTTCCATCGATGTTGTAGGTTTTCAGCAGCCCATTGGCCACAAACGACAGGTATTGGCATACATAACCTTCCTGCAACAGCAGTTTTCTTTTTTTCAGCGTCCTAGAAATGAAAAATGTTTTAATGATTTCTTTTTCAGACAGTGAAAGCCGGACTTTTTGCTGCAGGTGTTTGAAAAGGATGTCGTGTGTCATGATTTGCTGCAATGGCGGTTTTGCAAAAATAGCGGTTTTTTTTGAGGGTTTTGGTTAAAGATTAGGCTCCCTATAACATTGCTGTAAATGTGCGAATGCATAATAAACACAATTTACTTAAAATCGATGTCGTGCCGAAGCGTAATCCTGATCACATCGGTATTCAGGTCGTCCTGACCGATCTGGTTTCGGTTGACCCACATGTAACCCGCTTCCAAGCCGATGGGTTTCGCCAATTGGTAAACAAAACCCAGATACAATCTGTTCTGGTCGAAATGTTCGTCAATATTGCCGGCGCTCAAAAAAATCTCATTTTTAAGCTGTATACCGAAATGCCCGGGTTGTGAGGGCTGCTTGATGATGGAACAGGTCAGCGCCATCCGATACCTTGCGCGGAACAGATAGCTGTATGTATCCAATCTTGAGTTTCCCAGTGTGTCGCGCTGAAAACGCTGTTCTGTCCGCAGCCTGTGGTCAAACGCGAAACGGCCCGACTCGTGTTTCAAAACCAATTGCTGAAATGGCCGCAATTCAGGAACCGACAAACCGCCTTTATCATTATCGTAGGTTGTAAAATGCGCGAAGCCCGCACCTACAGCAAGTTGGTCACCCAACTTTCGCAGAATTACAGCATTTGCCAGCAGGCTTCTGCGCTCACCGCCTTCAAATGCCACGCGGTCTTCGATGGAGGCACTCACTTCCCATTTTTTAAATTCCAATTGCGGGGCATAGCGCGTCCAGTAATGGGTTTCGTGCTGGGCCGCTATAACCAGCGGGCACAGAAAAAATAATATTCTGAGAGATGCTTTCATATTTTCTCATTAAAGAGTGAGCGGTAACGCAACGGGTGCTGATATTGGATGTTTTGTGTGCGTTGTGTGTAATTGAGATAAATCGTTCCTGTTTTCAAATGTAAAGCTGATACGCCAGATATTGTTTTATTAATTGAAGGATCATTTGCACAATTGAAAGCAATTTGGCCGGCTATTTTGGCACGTTCTCCAAATCGAATTTTAAAGAAAATGATTGCTGCTTTGAAAAGTTAACGTTCGACACCGGGCTGCTATAGCTTATGGCCGGAGAGCGAGTTGGGGAAGTTGATGGATAATTTTAAGTTGTTTTAATCTTTTCTTTTTTTACTCAGGTTGTTTATTGTTTTTTAACGGTTTTCGTGAACCTGAAGGTGTCATTGCCAAAAAAAGAAACAAAAAAGGCTAGGCCTTGGCTATTAGCTTCGCTCAGTTCGCTGGCGCTCGGGTCGCCGACCTGCTATTTTCTCAATTGCGAAATAAAACGAACTCGCTTCGCTCAAACAGCGTTTTATTTTTCAGCAATTTTCGAAAAGGCCTGCGCGCCTCCTGGCTCCTTCGCTAAAACAGTCCACTGGACTGTTTTTTAACGCTTGGCCCTCCGGCTGCCATAGGCTACGGCCGGAGGGCGAGTTGGGAAAGTTGGTGTGTAAATTTCATAAGACGCCTTTAGGTTCTGTCGCTGAAAGTCTGCTGGATTGTTTTTTGACGATCGCCCTTCGGCTGCCAGAGCCTACGGCCCGAATACGAGTTGGGAAAGTTGATGGATAATTTTAAGTTGTTTTAATCTTTTCTTTTTTTCATTGCCAAAAAAAGAAACAAAAAAGTCTAGGCCTTGCCCATTCGCCGACCTGCTAATTCTCAATTCTGAAATGAAACGAACTCGCTGTCGCTCAGACAGCGTTTCATTTTTTCAGAATTTTCGAATTGCAGGTGCCCGGCTGCCATAGGCTATGGCCGGAGGACGAGTTGGGATAGTTGGTGAGTAGTTTTCAAATGCTGTCTTTTAAAAATTTTAATCTTTTCTTTTTTTCATTGCCAAAAAAAGAAACAAAAAAGGCTAGGCCTTGCCTATTAGCTTCGCTCAGTTCGCTGGAGCTCGGGTCGCCGACCTGCTATTTTCTCAATTGCGAAATAAAACGAACTCGCTTCGCTCAAACAGCGTTTTATTTTTCCGCAATTTTCGAAAAGGCCTGCGCGCCTCCTGGCTCCTTCGCTAAAACAGTCCACTGGACTGTTTTTTAACGCTTGGCCCTCCGGCTGCCAAAGGCTATGGCCGGAGAGCGAGTTGGGAAAGTTGGTGAGTAGTTTTCATAAGACGGTTTTTAGCGCACCTAAGGTGTCATTGATAAATAAAGATTCGAAAAGTTTAGGCCTTGGCTATTGGCTTCGCTCGGGTCGCCGACCTGCTATTTTCTCGATTGCGAAATGAAACGAGGGCCAGCGCGCCGCCTGGCTCCTTCGCTAAAACAGTCCAGTGGACTGTTTTTCGACGCTCGGCCCCCCGGCTGCCATAGCCTATGGCCGGAGGACGAGTTGGGAAAGTTGATGTATAATTTTCACAGGCGTTCTTCTCTTCAATTGCCTCGTATTAGTGACGGTTGCGAGGTAAGAAAATACAAAGAGTGGTGCGTTTGTCGTTTTGGAAAAAATTAAAAACAATGGTGCCGATAACAATTCGAATGAGAATGCTGCAAACCATCTGGAGCAAAGCCCTGATACAAAAATTCTTTAAGGAAATTGCAGCCGTGATGCCGGATGTCGATGACTCACCTGACAGGAACCGGATAGATCCAGGAATGGTTCATGAAATTTCTTGCTGAAGGCCCACAATACAAAAATGCAGATTCATGCGAGTGCACTTGCAACAAAATGAGTGATGCCAACCTTATTTCATTTATCGCGGATCATCTTAATTAATGAAGATTGCAAATAAAAATGCCCCCAATAAGTGTCTAACTTTTTGGAGGCAGTCTATTCAGCGCTTTTTTTATTTTTATTCCGTTGTTATATGACTAAAGTACGAACCGACGCTATCTTGAAATTTGGCGTTGGCGCCGGTACAAATGGAAAGCATACACGATTCCGCAAAGACACAGCCAAAACAACTTTCCGTTGATTGGAACCGCAGGTTCATCGTCACCCTGGAGATCGCCTTCTTCGTCATCTGTAGGCTGTGCAAAAACCATAAAATCCGACAGCAAGAAAAACACAACTATATAATATTTAAACAAATTCCTTTTCATAATCTTCTCTTTATCGCAACCGCACATTAAAAAATTATTTTTTTACTCACCACCGCCCCGTCAGACATCACTACCCGGACCACCAGAATTTGCTGGGCTGTTGGACCTAGCAACCTGCAGCTTGCTGCATTAACCGAGTTCTTTGATGCCAGTAAACGGCCCCTGATATCAAAAACTTCCACATGGTCTATGGTTTGTTTTGCGGTGTCGACTGCGATATCGCCGCCCTGTTTGTACACAACCACGCTTTTGGCATCGGCTGTATGTGCTGTCGTGCCAAGGTTGCTTTCGTAAACGATCTCAAACCTTTCGCCGAAATTGCCCGCTTCAGTTGCAAATTGATACGGTCCTGATTTGAGGTTGTGCAGCATTTGCGTAAGGCTGTCTTTAATATAAATTTGCTGGCTTCCTGCAAAAATCCCATCAAGATGGTCGATCGCAATGGTATACGTTCCGGGATTTGGTGTTTTGAAATTCATCGGCACCACATCGGCATTCACAAACGGCGCACGTGCCTGGATGATGTATTCTGAACCTTCCACAATAGAAGACAGTGCGAAGTTGGCGTCATTAAAAAACTTTCCGTCGTTGCGGTCCGGACCATTTTGCGAACCATCCATATAAGCGATCAGTGTTTGTCCGAAAGCGCCGTTCTGATTGGTCACATTAAGCCAGATCCTGCTTTTTTCTGCCGCGGCGGATTTAAAGAACTGGCCGTCGTTGTTTGCCACGCTTCTCATGCTGTTGTCGAACCTGATCTCAGTGTTTAGCGGATTGTCCAGCGTTTTGACCAAAAATCCCTGCCCGGTCTGAATGTAACCGTTTGGCACCTGACTCGTAGCAGATGCCACTGCGACAGGATCCACGCCTACACCGCCGGCTTTTGTATAGGTCGCATAATAAGCGCTTACCAGTTCGCCATCGGCCGGTACATTATTGCGTCGCCTCCAGAAGTAAACAGTTCCTTCAATACTGCCATTATTCTGCTCTAAAAAGGCATCGGCGTCGATCATGGATGCGTACGGATTTCCGACCAGATTGTACCGTTGTCCTGCAACACTAGCGATTACAGACACAGGGCCGTTATTCGGGCGGCCTTCAAAAGTACCGGTCCAGGTTTGCGCGATTGCAGTCGCACTGTAATCCACATGGTTGTTCCTGATCCGGATCAGATAGCCCGTTCCTTTTTCAAAGGTGACCGCATCCGGGTCGCAACTGCTAAACACATTCTCTGCACTGTTGAAAGTGTAAAAACGGGATGCCGAGGTATTTGGTGAAAACTGTCGCAGGGTTTGAGTTCCAAATACCGGCGATGACCACATCGTATAATCCAGCCTGAAAAGCGGTGAACTGGTTCTTTTTACTTTGATATTGCCACTGTTCTGCACGTTGGTCAACTGGATAAGATTGGTATTGTTTTCCAATGTAAAACTTCCGCTGACCACATTTAAAGGTCCGTTTAAAGTAACATTATAACCTGCGGGAATCACCACAATTGCATTGTTTGAAACGGTCATGGTACATGCATTGATATCTGCGGATGCGGTGTAAGAGGCGTTCAGTTGTACCGACGTATTTCCATCCGGCGCTCCGTTGCTCCAATTGTTTCCATCCCAGACAGTTGATTTAATAATGACCGCCGACGGGGCTGAATATACCTCACTGCAGCTTCCATTTTTTACAACTGCCCTGAAATAAGTGGTTTCCGTTAAAATACCCATCTGGGATCCGGCCAATGTTGCAGTCGTATTAGAAATATTAACGGGATTGCTGAAACCACTGTCCGTGGCACTTTGCCAATACAAAATGGTTCCGGTATAGCCGTTCAGTACGATATCAGTCGGCGCTGCCAGTGCACAGCTGTTTTGGTTTGGCGAGATCGTTCCTGCGATTGAAGGACCAACAATTGTTACCTGAGCCGCATCAGACGCCGTAATTCCGTTTGCGTCTTTTACCGTCAGCGTATAATTTGCAGTTCCAACGGCTGATGTTGGCGGCGTTGCAATTTGCGCAGTTCCCAGACCAGCCGACCAAAGGTAAGTAAAGGGCCCGTCGCCGCCGGTTGTTTCTGCGGTGAGGTTTACCGTTTCAGCCGTACAGAAAGCACCATAACCCGTGATAAGTGCCGTAAAATCACCCCCTTTTATTCCGGTGAAAGCTGAAATCTGGCCTGCTGCCAATGGCGCGCCAACGGCTGTCAGCGTCAGTCCCGAAAGCGGCTGGTAGCGTACCCACGGATTGGTTTGCTGGTTGAAGGTTCCCGTGAGTTGTGCGGCAACCATGGAAGATTCCGGCGCCAGCACTTCAGGTGCAATATAGTTTGCGGTGATGGTTGCAATTGCCGCTGTAATTCCGGTTTGGGTCACGTTCCAATACCTGCTGATGTAATTGCTGGTGCTGTGGTTATCAGGATGAGTGGCGTCGGTAACCGAAACGCCAACATATGCATGAGAATGTCCCCGACGTAACATTTACGCTAATGGGCGAATAAGCCGGATTGCTCGTCTTTTCACCAATCGGGAAAAAGTAGGATCCGGTTCCCGCAAACGGGCGTCTCACTTTTCCGGTACCTTCTGCAATGATCATTCTTGTCACGTCAAAGTTCCCGGCAACCGGATTCACACCCAGCGTAAGATCGCGGTTTCCGATATTGAGGTTGCCCGATGTCAGGGTCAGCGTTCCGTTTACTGTGGTGTTTGTTAACAACGACACTTCACCGCCATTATCGGTGGTCAGGTTGTTGAATGTTGGTGTAGCGGTTCCGCCGATGGTTTGCGGACCTGCTCCTGCCATCACGATGGTTTTTCCGGCAAAATTCACCGGCTGGTTTAACGTAAGGTTTCCTGTGATGCTCAGCGAAGCGGGAAATATAGAATCCGTCCCGCTAATGATCAAATTGTTATAGGCCGTACGCAAAGATCCTACCGGAATGGCAATAGTTTGCCCACTGCCCGTATATTCTACCGTATTTAAAATGGAGCCGGTATAGAAAGAACCGTTCTGAGAAAAGGTACCCGCAATACGCATGATATTTCCCGAAAGCGGCCTCAACCCTGCTCCAGAGTTCACAGTGATGTTGTTGAAATTGGTTGCGCCCGCGATCGTCGTGTCCGGATTGGTGAATGTGACCCCATTTGTTCCCGTTCCCGGATTAAAAGTGCCCTGGTTGATCCACGCCCCAGCGCCATGGTACACCGTTAATTGGGCGGCTGTCGGAACGTTAACAATTCCGCCCGCCTCAATATGCAGCGAACCCACCGGCGTTAAAGGATTGATCGATGGATCGTTAGGTGTCGTTGCGGCATCCGGAATAATAACAATGGTATTGTCCGATGGCGTGGCGTTCGGCGTCCAGTTTCCGATGGTCGTCCACGAGCTGCTCACCGAGCCGTTCCAGGTGAGGACGGCGGCTTCCGATTCGTCCATGGTCAATAAAATCGAATTGAACGCATTTGAAAAGAAGGCAACATCAACATTTGTAAGATCGACAAAATTATCGGTAGTGTTGTAATTCGATCGGCCCTGTTCACCGGAAACTCCGGTCGCTGTCCTGTATGTCCAGTCGACCAATCGGGCTTCGTTGTTGCCATTCAATTCCGAATCCAGGTAATGTGATTTAATCACCGCTTTGGTACCTGCTCCGCCGGTTTGTATAAAGTCGTACACCCGCTTGATCGCTCCGGTTCTCCACGAAGGCGCGGTGCCCAGTGTAATTTTTATACTTAACGAAGAAGGCAGTGTTCCGGTATTGCCAAAAAATATCGAAGTGTACTTATGCCCGAAAGTGTATTCGATCCCGGGGGCGATACTGTTTCTTGAAACGATTCCGCTGACATCACCGGTTCCGCTGTTTTGTGCGTTCGCGCCCAATTGCAGCGTGTAAGTTGCGGTTGAAAAACTTCCGGTCGTCGCATTCGGATTGGCCGACGGCAGGTTTAAAATGCCATTCACGGTGAGGTTTCCCCCTGCCACTCCGCCCCCAGTGCTGGAAACCGTCAAATTTTGGTAGGTCCCTGCCGCAACGGTCTGCACCTGCGCGGCTGCATTGTAATGAAAGACACCCGTTCCGGCCCAGTTTTTACCTGCTGGCACTGGCTGAATGCTTGTATTTTGTGTAAAAATCGTCCCGTTGTTGCTGATGGAAGTTAAGGTTCCCGACAATACAGACGATCCCAGATTCAGGCGTCTGCTATCGTCTACCAGCAATGTTCCGTTAACAGCCAATGCATTAGAGAGGGCCACAGCCGTAGGGGCAGCCGTATAAATGCTTAAATCTTTTAAAAGGTTGGACGTTCCCGGGAGGGTTTGGTCAAAACTCAAAGCCATATCTGAGACGCCGCCTGTTAACACGCTACTGGTGGCACTTCCTTTGATTCCCCCGGCCACGGTATTGGTAACCGTTCCGTTTAATGACAGCACTTTTCCATTGACATCCAGCTTTCCGCCTGCGAATGCAATGTTGCCGTTTACGGTTAAATCGCCCGACATCTGGGCGTTGCCCAATAAAACAAAATTTTCTGCAGTTCCCGCGAAAGGCACAAAAGTAGTTGCAGGGTTTGCTACCAATGCCACGTCGTCAATCGCAAAAGCATCAAAACTTCCGCTGCCGGACAAAGTCGCGCCGCTCCATCTGATGTAGGCATACTGGTTGGCGGGAATATTCAGTCCTGTAATTGTTGTCACGCGATACGAACCTTTCCATGACGGCACCGCATCTGCAGCAGCAGCCGAGGAAACGACCATACCCGGCACATCCACATAAGTGGTATTGTTTGTCGAATAGCTGAAATTGAAATTCGTAGCCGAATTGGTATTGTTGTACTGGTAGATTTTATATCCAATGTTTAGTGAAGTCAGTGCGGCACCGGTCTGGTTCTGGATCTTTAAAGTCACGCTCCCCGGCACAAAATCGCCAGTGCCGGGTTTGATACCCAATGAAAAATTATCGGCAGCCGTTTCGAATGCGTAGAGTCCGGCCTCCGTTTCATTTCCATCTGAAGTCCCGCGGTCAAAGTCACTGTCTTCGGCACTGTCCGCACCAAAATTAAGAGATCCGTCGCTGAAACCGCTGATGGCCCAGGCGTTTGAAACAAGTGCTCCCGATTCAGAAGCCGCGGAAAGTCCGGCGCCCTGAAATGCATTGGTATTCACGCCTTCCACCGTGTCGTCAAAATCGATGACATTCACTGCGTTTTCAGCATAGATCTGCCAGCCCAGCGGCGCGTTTAATGTGGTTCTGTTGCCAATCAATGGCGTGCTGGTCAAATAGTTTTCAACCCCTGCCGACCCGTTGAATTCGTAAAGGGCCACATGATAAACCGTAGCGGGTTGCAAACCGGTGACTGTGGCCGTGTTCCCGGAACCTGCGTATACCACATAGTTTCCGGCAGTGGTTTCTTCCCCGGTTCCGAATGTCGCTGATGCGGTGTAGGTTTCCCCGTCGACCGGCGCGCCATTTACGGCAGCAGCGGCACGGATCACCAGTACCCTCGCAGTACCATTTCCATTAGTCCAATTTACTTTGAATGATGCCGAGGTCACCGCGCTGAATGTAAGCGTTGTTCCCTGTGCAGTGGGCTGGGCCGCCAATGCCTTACCGTTCAGGACCACTTGTTTTGTAGTGGCTCCGGTACTTGCATGGGTAATCGCGCCTGTGTAACTTCCCGGTAAAGCGGTACTTTTCAGGCGCGCATAAATCGTTAACGGCTGTCCGGTAAGGTTGTTTCCCGTACGTCCTAATGTCAGGGAGGAAAGATAGGTTGTGCCATTTGTAGAAATCTCAAAATTTGCAGGCGCAGTCAAAACCGCATCTGCGGTCAAATTGACACCGCTCAGGGTGTATGTAAGCGCTGCTGACGCAGTCCCTGTTATCGTTGTTGCCGTGTTTAAGATGGCTGCAGCTGGTGTCAATACTGGTATTCCGGCGGGTTCTATGGTGAAAATCTGCGCGTTTGACGCTACGTTCGCGTTGACGACTGTTACCGATGCTGTTCCCGAAGCCGCAATGTCGGCGGCGGTAATCGTGGCGGTAAGTTGCGTTGGCGACACATAAGTGGTGGTTCTCGCGGCACCATTCCAGCGCACCGAACTGAAACCGTTCAGAAATCCCGAACCATTTACGGTTAAGGTGAATCCGGCCGTCCCTGCGATTTTTGAACTTGGCGCAATAGACGTCGTTACCGGACTTTCTACCGTCACTTTCACATAATCGAAAAAAGCGGTCCGTGAAGACACGATCCCGGCATTGTAATAACCACCGAGTATGCCTAAGGCTGTGGATGTGTAGGTATTGTTAACCACGGTTCCCTGGGATACCAATGTCCCGGTTGCCGGGTTGCCTGCAGTGGTGGTACCGTCATTTCGAACAAACAATTGCCAGGCTTCTGTAGCCGGATTGTACGTGACGCGGACGCTGATGTATTGGTTCCCGAAGTCGGTTAAACCAGAAGTATTCGAGCTGATTAAGGATGTAAAATTGCGTATGCCCGCATTGTAGCGCACCAGCCTGATGGGATCGACTGTACCTGAATTTCCCAGGATGACCGCGTAGCCGGTTCCGGTGAGGTTTGTCGTTCCGGCTGTTCCCGCAAGGATAAATGCCGCGCCGTAACCGCTAGACGCAAATCCGGACGGGTTGGTACTGCTTTGGCGCATGTTAAAAGTCCAGGTAACGATTCCGGGATTTGCTGAGATCGCCGGACTGTAGGGCGCTGCAAAACCGGAAGTGTTGGTGTAACCCATGACCCAACCGCCGTAATTGGCTGACGCGCCCGTATCGTTTGTAAGTGACAGGTGGCTGTTGGCAATTCCGGAACCGAAATCGGTTCCGCTTCTCACATTACGCCAAACGTCACTGGTACCAATCGGGCCGGCTGCCGTGGTGTAAACGGTACCCTGGGCAACGGTAAAATCGTCGTTAAAAACAGTGGTTTGGGCAATAACAGGAGTGCATATCGGTATGAATGCAAGCGATACTACTGCTTTCAGACAACGTAAAAATATTCTCATAGTGTAGGTTTATGTGATTTCGGGTTCGCAAATGTAAAACCGTTCATCGATTATAAACGCCGTTAATCTGTTAAAAAATAAGAATTTAACAATTTTAACGAGATTATACTGAGAATAAGTATGATGTGTTTAATTTTTGTAGTCTTATGTTTACATTTGAGGTGTTTTGTGGGGAAAGTGGTTTGTGTTCAATGTGTTAGGGAGTGTTTGGTATATTGGGGTATTAGTTCTCATTTTGAAATGTAGCGTATTTTATTTTTTCTTTTTTTCATTGCCAAAAAAAGAAACAAAAAAGGCTAGGCCTGGAATGCTCGACGACCCATTAATTCCTCAATTGTGAAATGAAACGAACTCGCTGTCGCTCAGACAGCGTTTCATTTTTTCACAATTTTCGAAAAGCAGGTGCCCGGCTGCCATAGGCTATGGCCGGAGGACGAGTTGGGAAAGTTGGTGAGTAGTTTTCAAATGCTGTCTTTTTGAAAGTTTTAATCCTTTCTTTTTTTCATTGCCAAAAAAAGAAACAAAAAAGGCTAGGCCTGGAATGCTCGACGACCCATTAATTCCTCAATTGTGAAATGAAACGAACTCGCTGTCGCTCAGACAGCGTTTCATTTTTTCACAATTTTCGAAATATGGGTACCCCGTCTGCGCATCCCTATGGCCGGAGGACGAGTTGGGAAAGTTAGTGAGTAGTTTTCAAATGCTGTCTTTTTGAAAGTTTTAATCCTTTCTTTTTTTCATTGATAAAAAAAGAAACAAAAAAATCTAGGCCTGGAATGCTCTACGACCCATTAATTCCTCAATTGTGAAATGAAACGAACTCGCTGTCGCTCAGACAGCGTTTCATTTTTTCACAATTTTCGAAATATGGGTACCCCATCTGCGCATCCCCATGGCCGGAAGGCGAGTTGGGAAATTTGATGTTTAGACTTTAATGGGGCGTTTTTCGATGGTCTGGAAGCTAAGAGCGTTTCTTTGATGACCTTGGTATTAGTAGCGGTCCCTTTGATTGCCTTATCGTGTCATGTTGATTTTTAGATTGGGTAATTTGTTTGGCGGTTGGATGGAAATTTTATCTGGCCGGGGTGTTTTTCAGGAGGCTGGCTGTTGTGGGAAGTTTGATAGCATCGATGCTGCAGTGGAGTTTCCAGGTGGTGTTGTCTGTGGAGATTTCGCGTTTTTCGGTGAAGCTCTGGCCGTTGGCAGCAAAATGGATGCTGATGCGCTCGCGGTTCCCGGTAATGCTCCAGTGGTTTCCGCAAACCCTGACCTTGTAATGGCGTACGTAACCGGCATCATCGAAATGGGTCATGTACAGGTGTTTTTTTACTGCGTTGTAACCCATGATGCTGACTCCTTTGTAGGCGGCTACGTCAAAAAGCATGTCCCATTTTCCCGAGAGGAAGTGTCCGCCGGGAACCCAATCATAGCTTTCGGTACCGTAAATTCGGTAACCGTCTGCCCCGGGAGCAGCGTGGCCAACGCCGGACAATTTCCATTTTCCGGTGAGCATGGCCAGCAATTTCATTTCTTCCTGTGGGAGCGGGTTGTCGTTCCGGACGGGTTCACTGGCGGAATCGCGAACCATATACAGGCGTCGCTCTTCTATTTTTTCGGAAAGTGTCGGTATTTTGACGGGCCGGTGTACGACAGTCATGTTTTCATCTTGTTTCAGTATCATAGAAGAATTGGCCGCAGGATCTTTCGGCTGACTGTAGTGTTTTTTTTGACGTTCCATAATCTTGTAGGTAAGTAGGTTTGGGACTGTAAAAATACAGTTGATTGGTTTGCAGTATGTTATATTTTAGCGTTATAATGTTTCGTAATTGCGGTTTGCATCATGAAACACTGTAAACCAATAACTTTGCAGGCCTTTCAATGCGAGAGCGGGTGGTTTGCCGAAAAAGACCTGCCGAACGCCACAGATCAATCGAACCCCTTGAGCACTTGAAAATACTGTCACTTGCTGCTTGTAGCAGCAATCCTAAAGCCCCGCACGTCGATTATTTCCTTGCCAGCCTGACGGTAGCAAAACCTTTTTCCGTTTGTACTTTTGCCAAATAGATGCCAGATGGCAATGCGGCCATATCGATTGTCTTTTCAGTGAGGCTGACTGCTGCGTCTCTCATGTGTTGGCCCGCAGCGTTGTAAATGGTAATCCCCACAATGGCATCGCGCGTCTGCAGCGTCACCTTGGCGGCTGCCGGATTCGGCCAGGCACTCATTTCTGTGACGGACTGGTCTTTTACGCCCAGCGCGGCTTCTTCTATCATTATATTAAAGCAAAGGTTTGGCAGCATGGGAGACTGGTCTTCGGTAAAAATCATCCATCTGCCAAAGAAATACTGTGCACTCAGAAGTTTAAGGAATACCTCACCTGAGCCGCTTGAAGTTGTTTCCTGATTGCGTGAAAATACAAATCTTGCGTTGGGGTTCCCGTTTAACAATGGATGGCTCAAAATGGTTGCGTGGTTTGCGATATTGGACGCCAATGCCGTGTGCTTGTATGCCACGACGCCGGGATCACCGGCGGTCGCTACAAAAAAGGAATTGCCGGGTTCCATGAGGGCGCCGGGTGTCATATAGACATTCCAGCCAGGATTGCTTGTTCCCACCCACGATAGATAAGCAAGTGTTGGATTACCTAAGGTCCTGCGGGCCAGAAAGTTGTTGGTGACCACCGCAACCGCTGCAGTGTTTCCATTCATGTATGGATTATCCAGCCTTGAAACGACCAAAAATGAATTCTCTTCGGTCGCAATGTGCTGGAACACATTGTTGGCTGACGGCATGTACACAAAATAGCTCGAGCCGGCTACCAGGTTGGTTTCATCTTCATTGTAAATCATCCATTTGGCTGCGGTTGTATTGTAGCGTACCCCGCTGAAGCGGTTGTTGTATACGCCGGGGAGCGTTGCATTGATCGGGTTGAATGCATGTGAAATAACGAATTTAGCGCCCGGATTGCCGTTTAGCGCGGGATGATCGAGCACTGTATAATCGGCTACCGTGTTTGATGCGGTTGCGGTATGCTTAAACATTTTGTTTTGTGCGTTCAGGCTTAACATCGCCAGGCACAACATCAGGTGGGTAATTGTTTTTTTCATTGCTTTGTTGTTTAGTGAATGTTTTGTTTGCAAAGTTCACTTAAAGTGTCCATTGGTGCCTGTGGGGTTGTACCAACTGCCGGTTTGGGTAAATGACGCGCGGGAAATTGGGTGGCGGATTGATTTATTGGGTTTTCTTTTGTGGAGATTGGAATTTATTATGCTTAGTTTTTAAATGCTGTCTTTCAAGTGCTTTAATCCTTTCTTTTTTTCATTGCCAAAAAAAGAAACAAAAAAGGCTAGGCCTTGCCTATTCGCCGACCTGCTAATTCTCAATTCTGAAATGAAACGAACTCGCTGTCGCTCAAACAGCGTTTCATTTTTTTCAGAATTTTCGAATTGCAGGTGCCCGGCTGCCATAGGCTATGGCCGGAGAGCGAGTTCGGAAAGGTTGGTGTGTAATTTTCATAAGCGGTTTCGTGAACCTAAAGGTGTCATTGCCAAAAAAAAAATCTAGGCCTTGGCTATTAGCTTCGCTCAGTTCGCTGGCGCTCGGGTCGCCGACCTGCTATTTTCTCAATTGCGAAATAAAACGAACTGCCACCGCGCCTCCTGGCTCCTTCGCTAAAACAGTCCACTGGACTGTTTTTATACGCTCGGCCCTGCTCAGACAGCGTTTCATTTTTTTCAGAATTTTCGAATGGCCAACGCGCCTCCTGGCTCCTTCGCTAAAACAGTCCACTGGACTGTTTTTTAACGCTCGGCCCTCCGGCTGCCATAGGCTATGGCCGGAGAGCGAGTTGGTAAAAGTTGGTGTGTAATTTTCATAAGACGGCTTTCTTGAACCTAAAAGTATCATTGCCAAAAAAAAAAAGTCTAGGCCTTGGCTATTAGCTTCGCTCAGTTCGGCTGCCATAGGCTATAGCCGGAGAATGAGTTGGGAAAGTTGTTGGGTAATTTTCAGAAGGTGGTAGATGTCGTTGGGTCTTACGGTTGCTGTGGGCTCAGACTTGGGAAACTTGTGGCTGGAATTTCACTTGCTTTTGTTTTGCATTGGTTCGCAAAAAGGCCTTTTTTGCGAAGTACACTGAAGTAAAACCGAAGCCAGGCCAAAACAAAACACGGTATGGATGCGGTATGGGTATGGCATGGCAGCGATTTGGCAGCGGTATTTTTACGGGAAGGTTTTTTTTGTATTTTAGTGGCGTGAAGTATTCACTGACAGCGGTTTGACCTTACAAATATAACATTTCCGAAATAAAAATTATTATATGCACTTAAATATTTTATCATGGCCAAAAACATCGGAATTATCAAATTTACTGGAAAGCTCGGCGGGCTTTCCGGGCGGGACACTGCCTTTGGGAATGTGATCCAGACACCGGGCGGCTTCAAGAGTGAAGCCGTCAAAAACGAAGCCCGGTATTTACCGACACGTCAGCTTGCCGCGGAGTTTGGACGTTGTTCCAAAATCGCTTCGCTGTTCCGGCAGCTGCTGTTGCCTTACCTGAAACTCCTGCCCGATCCTTATGTATATAACCACATCCAGAAACGGATGGCGGCGATCAAAGCGTGTGATGTGGATTCGCCCAAAGGCGAAAAAACGGTTGGCAAAGGGCTGCTGACGGCTGACGGCGCCGCGCTGCTTCGTGACTTTTCGTTTGACCGCAAACGGCAATTTTATTTTACGGGCATGCAAAGCCACAGCTTTGACGCGGAATTAGGCGTGCTTGCGCTTGAAGGTTTGGATGTTGCTCAGTTTAATTTCCCGGCCGGGGCTGACACTTTGGCTTTTCAGCTGTTGCTATTGCGTGTTGATTTTGATGCACCTTCTGCGGCTTTGCAGTGTAGTGAATTTGTGTATGTGTTGAAGACAGAAGGGGTTATTTCTGTTCGGCTGCAGGCGGTTGTTCCTGATGGTGAGGGGATGGTGGTTGGGGTGTTGTTTTCGGGGTATTGTGGGGTTGGGGATTTGGTGGTGTGGAGAAAGAAGGGGGTGGTGTTGCAGGTTGTGGGGATTGAGGTTTAAATTTTTCTTTTTTTCATTGCCAAAAAAAGAAACAAAAAAGTCTAGGCCTGGGCCATTCGCCGACCTGCTATTTTCTCAATTGCGAAATAAAACGAACTCGCTTCGCTCAAACAGCGTTTTATTTTTCCGCAATTTTCGAAAAGCAGGTGCCCGGCTGCCATAGCCTATGGCCGGAAGACGAGTTGGGAAAAGTTTATATGTAATTTTCATAAGACGGTTTTCGTGAAATTAAAGGTGTCATTGCCAAAAAGAAACAAAAAGGTCTAGGCCTGGGCTATTAGCTTCGCTCAGTTCGCTGGCGCTCGGGTCGCCGACCTGCTAATTCTTGCTTGCGAAATGAAACGAACTGCCACCGCGCCTCCTGGCTCCTTCGCTAAAACAGTCCACTGGACTGTTTGTTAACGCTCGGCCCTCCGGCTGCCATAGCCTAAGGCCGGAAGACGAGTTGGGAAAAGTTGATATGTAATTTTCATAAGACGGTTTTCGTGAAACTAAAGGTGTTATTGATAAAAAAAGAAACAAAAAAGATTAGGCATTGGCTATTGGCTTCGTTCAGTTTGCTGGCGCTGGGGTCGCCGGCCTGCTATTTTATTTTTCTTTTTTTCATTGCCAAAAAAAGAAACAAAAAAGTCTAGGCCTGGAATGCTCGACGACCCATTAATTCCTCAATTGTGAAATGAAACGAACTCGCTGTCGCTCAGACAGCGTTTCATTTTTTCACAATTTTCGAAATATGGGTCCCCGTCTGCGCATCCCTATGGCCGGAAGACGAGTTGGGAAAAGTTGATATGTAATTTTCATAAGACGGGTTTCGTGAAACTAAAGGTGTCATTGGCAAAAAAGAAATAAAAAGGTTAGGCATTGGCTATTGTCTTCGCTCAGTTTGCTGGCGCTGGGGTCGCCGACCTGCTATTTTATTTTTCTTTTTTTCATTGCCAAAAAAAGAAACAAAAAAGTCTAGGCCTGGGCTATTAGCTTCGCTCAGTTCGCTGGCGCTCGGGTCGCCGACCTACCAATTCTTGCTTGCGAAATGAAACGAACTCGCTGGCGCTCAGACAGCGTTTCATTTTTTTCGCAATCTTCGAATGGCAGGTTCCCGGCTGCCATAGCCTAAGGCCGTAGGACGAGTTGGGAAAAGTTGATGTGTAATTTTCATGAGACTATAGATGAAAAGGAGTTCTTGAACTTGAGGGTATCATTGATAAAAAGAAAAAAAGTCTAGGTCTAGGCTAAATTCCGCTATCGACTCAGGTATTGACGCTCGGCCCTCCGGCTCCCATAGCCTAAGGCCGGAAGACGAGTTGGGAAAGTTGGCGAGTAATTTTCATAAGACCGTTTTCGAGAACCCATTAATTCCTTAATTGCGGAATGAAACGGAGGCAAGCGCGCCTCCTGGCTCCTTCGCTAAAACGGTCCACTGGACTGTTTTTCGACGCTCGGCCCTGGCTCATATAGCCTAAGGCCGTAGGACGAGTTGGATAAACTTGATGTGTAAGCTTTCATAGGGTATTTAGAGAGATTGAGATTTATTCATGCAGGCTCAGTACGCGGTGGACTTGCCAGAGGCTGTCTTTGAGGCGCCAGAAGATCATAAATTTGCTGGGTTGGCTTTGGCCGGGTTCGGCTTTGTTGGTGAAGGTGTGGTAGCCGATTTCGACGGCTCCGTAGTTGGGGATGGCGTAGACTTCGATGCTGCCCGGGGTGAGGTTTCGGGTTACTTTGCTGCAGATGTTTTTTTGGATGGATTCGATGAGTTCTTTTTTTGAGGTGGTGAGACCGCCGCGGTCGTGGTAGAACTCGATGTCTTCGGCAGTGAGTTCGGCCATTTTACCGAGTTTGCAATGGTTGTAGGTGTCGAAATACAGGCTGTCTAGCTTTGCGATGGTCTGGTACAGCGGTTCGCTTGCGGGATCGTAGGGTTTGGGGATGTAGCGGTTTGGCTGTTGTTGGGCGTGGGCTACTGTTGCGCCGAAAAGGGCCATTACAATGATAAAGGAGAGGTTTGATTTTTTCATGATGATGATAATGATGATTGATTAATTTCATTTGTCAGCAACCTGAGGTATTTGTTACAGTTTTGACGCCTCAGGCAAAAAACAAAATTTATGTGCCTGGAGTCAAAATACTTCATAAAGACTTACCGGATACTGAAGTTAATTGTGGAAACTTTCAATTCTGAGTTTAAAAACAGAAAAACGCCGTGTCTCAGAAGCTGATATGATAAAAAGTTTGTCTGGTGTACTTCCGGCAAAAATCCGGTGCACTTCAAAAATCCCAAAACAGCGATTAAGTGTCCGGCTATTGCATCTGGCACCCAAAAAATCCCTTTTTCTTTGGTATAAAGCACATTAACAACTAAAACCTGAACTTTTGTCAACACCTATGTCAACACACTTTTGCCGCTGATTCTCTAAATATATCTAAATTTACGCATCAAATAAAATTTATACATTATGCAAATTGTACGTCTTGCCATCGTTTTTGTCATTCTCCTGCACGCTGCGAACGGTTCAGGAAAGGAAATTGGTTCGCTGCAAAACCAAAACGGTTTTAAGGCATCTCAGGAAAGCGGCTGTATCGCGCAACTGATGCGCTGGCAAAAATTCGGTTCCAAACCTGTTTCCCGATTATTGAACACACCATTGCAAAAGCAACTTGCGCAACTGGGCATGCCGTTGGAAACTGCAAGGCCTTTAACTACCTCTTATGAATTTTACGGAGGAGAAAGTACGGCCGGGAACAATATCCCTTTTGATATGGTAACCGATGCTGCCGGAAATACGTATGTTACCGGCGGAAGCAGCAGCGAACTGCATCCGGCCGGCGATTTCTTTACCATGAAAGTAAGCCCACAGGGCGCTATTCTATGGCAGGCAAGAGTTCCGGCGGCCGTATATGCGGTACAGTATGGCATGAAGCTGTTGCTTGATGCAGATGGCAACCTCGTCGTAAGCGGATTGAAATGGAATGGCAATGATATGGATATTTGTACGGTCAAATATTCCCCGGATGGCGTGCAACAGTGGATGACGGTATACAACAGTCCCAATGCGGGTGTAGATGCCCCGTCTGCCATGGCGTCCGGCGCAGACGGATCCGTATATGTTACAGGTTTAAGCTGGTCAGGCACCTCTTTGGATTACCTTACTTTAAAATACAACAGCAATGGAACCCTTGTATGGCAGGCGCGGAATAATGGGCCCGGCGGAGAAACCTGGAATGAGGCCACCGCTATTGCAACAGATCAGGCAGGCAATGTCATCGTTACAGGTTACAGCCCGAATAACGACGGATGGCTGAATTACCATACTGTTAAATACAATGCAGATGGCACGGAACTTTGGGTGCAGGACTACAATTATGCCAGTACCGATCCTGAAAATCCTTCGGAAACCACCAATTCCATTCCGAGGGCGGTCACTACAGACAGTGACAATAATGTGTATGTCACCGGTGTTTTTGATACTTTTTTGGGCAGGATCGGTACGATAAAGTACAATGCTGCCGGCGCGCAGCAATGGATCGCCACTTACAAGACAGAAGGCGAAAAAACGGAGGGCTGGCAAATAGCCTTTAAGGCCGGCAAATTGTATGTTGCAGGCAGTCACAATGGCAACTTTGCAGACAACGGCAACGTACTCGTGTCTTATGAACCCGATGGCACACAAAACTGGCTTAGAGAAACTACCGACCTTATCGACGCCCAAAACGTCAGGCTTTTGTTTGATCTCCAGGGCAACCCAGTCGTGGCGGCAAAAGGCATGACACCCGGTGCAGAAGAATTTACTTTTAACCTTGCCGCGCGCGCCAAAAAATATTCCTTACAGGGCGACCTGATGGGCGAATCCGCATTTGTGATTGACACCACTACCGGGACCGCGAGCCTGGGCGATTTGGCGGGCATAGGCCTTGACGGCAATGGAAATGTTTATTTTGCCGTAAATTCTTTTTACAGTGCCGACGGCGCAGTGTTTGAAATAGTAAAATCGGGATTTGGTGCAACCGCCCCCGCCCCACTCTGGAATACCGTGTATGCCAACAATGCTGCTCCCAATGCCGCTATGCTTTACGCTTTTGCGGACCGCAACGGCAATACCTTTTCTACCGGCCGGTACTATCATTTTGCCGACGGCATGCTGAATGCCAATTATTTTCTTATAAAACACAATGCGCAGGGCGCGGTAGCCTGGCAGGCAATTTATAATACGGAAAATGGCAATCCGGCAGATGGCATCATAGGGCGGGCGGACCTTACAGGAAATTCGTTTGTATGCCTGCTGCCTGAGTTTGGCGGACCACTTAAGCTAAAAAAACTGGCGCCCGACGGCCAACAATTGTGGGAAACCGAAATAAACTTCGTGAATCCGCAGCTGCATGTTATGGAAACTGGTGACGACGGATCTGTGTACCTGGGTGGTGTGGCTTATCAAAATGAAAGCGACACTACTCCATCTTTCGTTGCGATAAAGATCAGTGCCACCGGACAAGAAATCTGGAGGACTTTTGCACGAAGCAGTACGGCATTAGATAATTTATATACCATTGCAGCAGGCAAAGTGACACCCACGGGCGACTTTATATTGACAGGCAGTTGCGGAAGCGGTAATTTCTTATCCCAGGATGTCAACCTTACGGTTGTAAAATTTAACAGTGGCGGCACCGTGGCCTGGCAAACGCCTGTGACAGCAACAGGAAGTTCCTCATCAGGCACTGACCTGCTCATAAGCCATGACGGAACGATTTATACCAATGGTTTTGCACAAAACAACGATACGTTCCTGACAGACATGATCACTGCAAAATTCAGTGCCGACGGTGTATTACAATGGAGCCGCCTTTTTGGCGATGCCGACAGGAATGAACGTTCTTATACCCTCAGACAATTTTCTGACCACGCCGTGGCGGTTGTCGGCTACAGCCTGGGTATGGACGACAGCATCCATAACCGCCTTATCAAATACGATCCGCAGGGCAATGCACTCTGGCTTTATGAATCGGAAAACATGAGGTATTACGTCGATTTCCATGTCGATGGGTCCGACAACTGCTATATCATGGACCAGGTCATACAAGATCCTTTCCCGCATAAAATTTACAGGCCCCTTTTCCCCATCGCGTCTCTCATTAAGGTAGATGCTGCAGGCCATGGCGACGAACAATTTTTTACAGGCAATGAATATGCAGAGTTTTATGGTGAAAGCCTTGTGCCACATCCTGATGGCAGGCTGCTTTTAGCAGGAAGCATTGCCAACCAGTCCTTCTTCCATGGGGTGCATTTTTTTGAAACCGCACACGACGGGTCACTCAACATCAAAGACAACAACACTGCAATCCGGGAAAACAAACTCGGCCAGAATTACCCGAACCCGGCGGTAAGCCGTACCACCATCCCTTTTTACCTTCTTAAAGGTGGAAAAGCAACCATTAAACTGTACAGCTATGAAGGCAAACTGATTAAAGAAATAGTGAACGAGACTTTTGGCGCCGGCAACAACAGCTTCGTTTTTGATGCGGGCGGGCTCGCCCCGGGCATTTACTTTTACCAGATCACTGCCGGTACGTTTAAGCAGGCCCGTAAAATGATCGTGGTGCGATAACCCTTATAAAATCAAAAAACTCAAATCCCTTTGCAGGCCCTGTAAAGGGATTTGTAATTGTTAAACGCCGCATGATCTTAAAATTTCATAAATTTGAATGCACAATCCTATTTATGACCTACGCACGCAACCTATACAAACTTTTTTTACTGCTGTTGCTGCCGTTGCTTTTAGCAGCATGCCGGGAGGACCATCCCAATCTTAAAGACCCGGCAAACAAAGTGGTTGCAAGCCAAACAGACAGGCTCACAAACCTTGGCAACGAGCAATGGCGAAAAGGCAATTACCAGGAAGCTTTAAAATATTTTACGCAGGCTTACAACAAAGTAAAAAGCACCGGAAATGAAGCGCAGATGGCCACACTGCTCAACAACCTTGGCCTGGTACACTGGCGGCTTGAGAACAACGCCTCGGCAATGGAGTGCTACAATGAGTCGGCAGCACTGGCTGAAAAGCTTGACATGCAGCGGCTGCTTGGCCTAGCCTGTACCAACCGCTCGCTCATCCTTAAAGAGCAACGCCATTTTACCGAAGCCTTTACATATAACAACAAAGCCATCGCCATTTTTAAAGCACTTCAGGAACCCAGGGACCTTGCCATAGCGTACAACAACCAGGGGCAAATTTACCGTTTTGGCAACCATCCGGAACAGGCACTTACTTACTACTGCCTCTCTTTAGCAACATGCCAAAAAATAAATTATACCGAAGGCATGGCTACGGCCTACCAGAACCTGAGTACCATATACACCACAAAGGCGAATCCTGAGAAAGCTTATTATAATGCCCACAAAAGCCTGGCCCTTAGCGTGAAGCTCGACAGTAAAGTGCGCATTATTGAGGCATACCGCGAGCTGTCCAGTATACACGACCGGTTTTCCCGCCCGGATTCGGCATTGTATTATTTTAAAAAATATTATGGCCTTGAAAAGGAACTCATGGATGCAGGACAGAGCGAAATGCTTTCAAGTTACCAGGCAAAAATGGGTGTCGCCGTTAAAAACCTGCGCATACAAAATTTACAGAACGAACGCCAAATCGCTTACAACAGGCTTTGGTTTATGGTTATTGGCATTCTTATCGCACTGCTTATCGGTGCCTTTCTACTTTACAGGTATTTTTCTAAAATGCGTTTTAAGAAGACCCAACTTGAGGCAGCACTTGACAATTCGCTGAAGATCATAGCCGTTAAAGAGCAGGAATTGAAAACGTACATTATAGACCTCTCCAAAAAAAACAGTATCATCAGTGATTTGCATGCAGACCTTACGGTTAAAGCAATTAAGGAAACCGACGATGTTGCCGATTTGCTGGGGCAAAAAATACTTACCGATGAAGACTGGCGCACCTTTAAAATAAGATTTGGCGCGATCTATCCCCATTTTTTTACCAGGATTGGTGAAAGCCACATTTTAATTACAGAAGCGGAGGTCCGCATATTGGTGCTCATGCGCTTAAATCTCAAAAGTAAAGATATGGCCGATATCCTTGGCATCTCGCACCAGAGCGTCAGGGTATGTAAAATGCGGCTTAAGAAAAAACTTCTTACACAGGGTTATGAAACCGTTGAAGATTTTTTACATCATATTATTACATAACCAACAGTGCTGCCTAAACGACTTCAGACGGCGCGGATTTACAATCCGTGCTTACAACTTAGATAATTGGCGATTCGATATCCAATAAATAAAATGCTGAGGCGCACGGATTGCAAATCCGCGCTATCTGGCTGTGATGTTGTGATTGGGCCTATGTCACAAAAACAGTGACTGCTGTGGCATTGGCGTGCCGGAAGCGATTAGCTAACGCTCCGTTCGCTACGCTCGGGTGCTTCGCTGGCGCTCGCAATGACGTTAAAACAATAAAAACGCCAAACAAAAGAACTTTAGAAATTCATCCGCCGCTGGCTCGAGCGTTTCGTCCTCGCCCAACCCCATTGTATCAATCTCAAAAACAGTACTTTCATCATTGCCATCATTCAAGACAACGTGGATTTACCATGCCTGCTTGAAATTCAGATCCTTAACGATTTCAATATTAACAGCTGCCGGTTTGCAGCCTACGGATTGAAAATCCGCCAGATTCCGCGTCATCGGGCGTCCAATACGTCGTGCAGGCATCGCTAACAAAGCCAATGAATCATTAAAAAATGTTCGTATTTGCTACTTAGCCTTTTTGTTGAGCGTGGGTACGAAATGCAATTCCGCGCCATCAGGTTTACCCAGGCAACTTCCGGCCATTATGCATCCAATCCTGTTTGCAATGCAATGGCACTAATTTTTCTTACAATGCCATTAAGCTGGTGCGAGGCGTCAATGATCAGTTTTATGATTTCCGCATTCCCGGGGTCGGAAATGTCCTCAAGGTTGAATAATGCGGTAAGTCCCATAATGTTTGAAAGCGGGGCCCTGACTTCATGCGATTGCGACCATGCAATTTCTTTGAATTTCGCATTTTGTTCTTCGATCCTCCTCAAATACAGGTACCGTGTAGTGATGTCCCTCGAAAAGCAGCTGACTCCTACGATTTCATCTTGAATGTCGCGTATCGGGTTGAAGCTGATTTCCTCAAATAGCTCCCTGCCTTCGAATGTATTTTCTGCTATGATTTTGTACGCTTCTCCCTGCAATGCCCTTTCAAAATACTGCTTCCACTGCAAGAAGACTTCCGGGTCGAAATCGGCTTCGTTTATCGTACCATCCGTTTTGCCGGTAAGCCCTGCGATGCGCTTCCAAAAGGCTTCGTTGGCGGTGACCACATTGTTCTGTCGGTCTACAGACCAGATGATATCCGTGGTATTGTTGATGATCGCACGCAGGCTGCGCTCATCGTTCAGTATCTTTTGCCGGATTTTCTTCTGCTCGGTAATATCCACAAAATAAACCGCAATGCCATCTTTGGTGGGGTATACGTTCATCGCTGCCCAAACGCCTAACGGAGCGTACTCTTCTTCGAAGTGGGCGCTGACCCTGGTGGTCATGGCCCGTTCATATTCTTCGTAGAATTTCCCCTCACGCGAACGCGGAAAAGAATCCCACAGGTTTTTGCCGATGACTTCTTCGCGCCTGCGTCCCAGTACTTTTTCCGCGGTCTTGTTGAAATAGGTAATCTCCCAATTCCTGTTAAGCGCATAAAATCCATCTGTGATGCTTTCGAGTATGCCGGTAATCTCGGCACTCTTTTCACCCATTGCCATCTCGGTACGCACTTTCTGGTCGATGTCGGCCGCCAGGACCGACCTGGCACTCCTGCCGTTGAACTCCGTCTTGTAAGCATAAATATGCACATAAAAAAGATCGCCGTTTTTTCGGCGGTGCTGCCACATCCCAAAGTCGAAGTAGCTTTCCGGAACGTCAAGATTGGCCTTTGTAAAAAGTTCCATTTCCTCTAAAGGACGTATTTGCGTGGCTTTCATGGAAAGAAATTCTTCCCTGCTGTAGCCGTACTGATGCAGGGCCGCATCATTGACCGCTAAAAATTCATAGGTGCGGTCGTCATAGATGTACATTGGCGCAGGACTTTCGTTAAAGAGCCGTCCATAATTTTTCATTTCGTCCTGTTTAGAATGTGGCAATTCGCTGACACAAAATTATTCATTTTGATACCATAATACCGATTTTTTAAGAATATTTATTTTTTGACGTTTAATCTCTTTATATAATGGTGGTTTTTAACAATTTGTTGGTGATATCGTTTTTAAAATAGATTTCAAAGAACAAGACAAATCGGTTGTTATAAACGCGGCAACCATTTGCTTCGTTTAGTTGTTGCTTCCATGGCGCTTTTAAGACCATGATACCATCTGTGTGAATACTACCGAGCCAATCTCAAAAACAGTATGGTATTGGCGCTATCGTCATATACATGTCGAAGCGGGAAAATGCAAAACTTTGGTGGTACAGAATTTTTATTCCATGGATTTCGATCTTCCTTTTTCTTTTGATAACCATTATGGTTGCTATTGAGGGCTGGGCCTGCTGGCTTATGTTACTGCCGGTCTTTTTAATTGCAGCCTCTATAGCAGGAATTATCGGAGGTTGCCTTAAAACAAAAAAAACTAAAAATGACCGTCTTAATATCTTCATATTGATTTTACTTCCCTTCCTGATATCCCCGATAGTCAAAAAGATGAAACTATTGATCAGGGCCTATCCTCATGAAATTCCTACCACAACTTTAGATGAGCATGTTGTTATGGGGCGACAATATTTTGATGTTTTGAATGGCGAATATTACATTCAGCCGTTAAAAGACGGATACAACCGGCTGCACTTAAAAAGCAGTTTTAAAATGAAAACATCATTTAATTTTTATGCAAGCTGGTGGGCTATCCGGATCATGAAAGACATTCAAAATAATATTTTACAGGTAGAAAAAATCAGGTCTGAGCAAAATAACTCCGTTTAAGGAATCACTGTTAAACTGTGCACGGATTGAAAATCCGCGCAATCCAGGCATCTTCAATAACTGTGATATGAATTGTGAATGGTTTAGGCGGTACATTATAAGGACGGAATGCATGTCTACGAAATCAATTAATCTATCCTTCACAATGTTTAGTATTTTTAAGTTACTTCGGTCTTTTGTTAAAGCATAGTTAGGAATGCAAATCGACGTGATGTTATAGGCGCGGAATTGCATTCCGCGCTGGATATATCATACAAATCCGCGCAATTCCGTAAACTTAGCGACAATCGCAATCGTACCTGCAATACCTTCTGTAAAATAAACTGTTCGCGATTTGTAAATCCGCGCAGTCAGGCCTTTACTGGTACAGTTAATTGAAAAAATATACCGGGGTCGATTCGGGAATTGGTACGTCCCTATTCCCGAATCGACCCCACAACTTCTTGCAGGATCGGATAATTCCCTTTTACATTTGTACGGAATTCAAGGCCACTTCGGAAGCGCTTCCAAAGTAAACCAGCCACCATGGAGGCTATTGATTTTCTTAATTCACGAACCTTTAAATCTCAATGCCATGCACAAATTTTACTTTTACGCCCTTTTATTATGCTCATTATCGATGTACCCCCGTTCTGACGATACCGGAGATTTGCAAGCAACTGAAAGAACAGCAAGTCCGGGTCTTTCAAAAGACAATCCCGGCAACACCATTAGGGTACAGCCTGCCAATCCTGCTAATCCATATGATTTTGCAGGCGCACTGCACAACAGCATCCTCGAGGGCTACTTCCAGTTGAGGATTCGAAAGCGACAGTAACACCAATCATTGACGAGCTTGATGCCTTTGTAAAAACACACCCGGGTTTCGCGGCAGTGTGGACTGCGACTGCACCAAACCCACGGCGCTTAGGCTGTCCTAATTTAAACCATCCGCTGCTCAATCCTGCTGAAGTATTAAATACCGGTAGGTTCGGGGACAAATACCGACGTATTCCAAGGGACCGTGACTGGGATTTGCTGGTAACGACAGCAGTTGCCGGCATTGAAGGTGATGGGAACAGCGCTGCTGCTGCTGCTGCTGCGATACTATGGTCTGCGGCTGCTTCGGCAGTGTCCAATCTGTAGTTAAATTATACGCCAAAAAAAACAGGAAGTTGCCTGTGATAACTTACCAGCCATTATTTCAATCCTCTATATGCCGAACCATTCAAATACAAGCCTTATTGCCGCTACAACATATTGTTGTAGCGGTTTTTTTCAATAACTTAAAGTACATGCCATGCGACATACACTTACACCTCACGAATTTCAACTTGTCTTTGATGTTCTTTTCCACCTTTCACAGTCTGATTTCTCAAAACGGCTGCCGGAAATGCAATCAGCAACCCGATTGGGATCGATCATTCTACTGCTCAACATGATTGCAGAACGTTTGACCGTGCTGGCAAAGAGTGAAAGGGCAGCTGCATTCGGCCAGCTCATCACTGTAGATTATTTTTTATCAGACGGAAAACTTTTCCTGAGCGATCCTGAAACAGAAAGGCAATTGTACATCCTTGAAGACCGACGAAAAGATCTTCACAATGGGTACTCTTTTGATACTGTTATCGCTGAAGAATCTCTGTCGGCCTTTGCAGAGTTGGTCAGCCGTTTGCAAAAAGGCCATGAGGCAGTAACGTTGCCTTTAAGTGTGCTTCTCGCTGACCGCCGTCTGGTCTTTTGCTGTTGTGAATTTGGTCCGGTAACAGATGCTAATTTTGGAGAAATGCATATTATCATACTGCCCGAATTGTTGAGGATACGATTGTCGAAATACTTTACGATCAATTCCTGTTGGAACTCCGGGAGATCCCGGGCAACGAGGCGCAGTTGCTGCAAAATACCTGTGATTACATTCGTACACATATCGATAAGCCATTACCTAAACTGCGGCTGCTCGCTAATCTGCAAATGACAAACGAACGCAAATTGCAGGAGGTTTTCCGGAAATTTCTTGGCGATACGATTCATCACTACTATGAAAAGCTGCGTATGGCGAAAATATTCGAGCTTATGTCCTTTACGGACATCTCTATCTATTCGATTGCAGAAAGATTCGGGTACCAGGATTACACCCATTTTGCCGAAAGATTCAAACTTCATTTTGGTTATCCACCGAGCAATGCAAAACGTTCCGGTCAAAACGATCCGGAATAATAATCATTAGTCGTCTTACAAAAAGCACAGGATCACCATACCTAATTTCATCGAAAACTAGGGTAGAAAGTCTGTTTTGGAATAGTTGTAATTTTTGTCCTTTCAGAACTTTACAACAACTTAATAGCGCCCATCATGAAAAGCTTCAGATCCATTACCGACAAGTTAATACTTTTTATCTGCATGCTGTATGCATTGCTTTTTGTGTATGCAGCGGTCAGTAAACTACTTGACTTCGAAAATTTCCGGGTGCAGTTAGGCCAATCGCCACTGTTAAGTGCTTTCGCCGGTTTCATCTCTGTGGCAGTCCTATTGGTTGAGATTGTCGTTGCACTCATGCTTGTCCATCCAAAACTTCGCAGGCTGGGCTTGTACGCAGCATTCAGCCTTATGGCGATGTTCACGGCCTACATCTACATCATTTTAAATTACAGTGAATTCGTTCCGTGTTCCTGCGGTGGCATACTCGAAAAAATGGGATGGCATGAGCACCTGACATTTAACATCGCATTTATGATTATGGCAGCGGTCGCAATTATGCTTGTTCCCGGGCGGCTCGTAAAAATTGATTTAATCTACCGCTCCACCGCCATACTTGTTACGTGGATGTTGAGTACCCTGATCGTTGTGTTTTTATATGTGCGTTCCGAAAGCACTATGCAGTACCACAACAATTTCACAAGAAGGTTCATCCCGCTTTCAGCAACCAAAGACAAGGCATACGACCTTAAATTTAATTCGTATTATTTCGCCGGGGCATGGAAAGAAAAGATATACCTCGGGAATCATACCGCTCCCCTAACAGTCACCGTGCTCGACACCGCATTAAAAACCAAAACAGCATTCAGGGTTTTGCTTGACAGGAAAGATTTACCATTCCGTTCCGTCAAAGTCAGTATTGCGCCGCCTTACTTTTTTGTTACAGATGGGACAGTGCCGTGCATTTATCGGGGAAATATTTCCGACTGGAAGGCACGATTCCGTATGCAAACACCGGCTACTTTTTCGTTGGCACAACCTTTAGACAGCCTCCACGTAGCACTTCGGGCACATCTCGCAGGAGGACAGAGCATCATGGCATTAGCTGATATTGCAGGAACCGGCAGAATAACCTTTAATAAAGAACTGCTGCAAAAGCAAAAAGACGGCGTGTTTGATACCGATGGCAGCTTGTCATTTGACGAGGAAAACAAAATGCTTGTTTATGTTTACCGCTACCGCAACCAGTTCATTGCCGCGGATAACAAGCTTAAAGTGTTGTCCCGCGGAAATACGATTGATACCGTTTCGAAAGCAATTCTCAAAATGGCGGATATAGAAAGTAGCGGAAGCAGGAAGTTTGCTGCACCGCCTCTTATCGTAAACCATACAAGTGCTGCGAAGGGAGGCCATTTATTTGTGCATGCGTCACTTCCCGGACAATATGAATCTTTATCAATGTGGAAAACGGCAAGTATCATTGACGTTTACAACACAACCGGCAATCGGTATCAAGGAAGTTTTTACATCTACAATGAAAAGGGCGGTAAAATGAAAAGCTTTACAGTCTACGGGCAACATTTATTCGCTTTCATTGGCGACCAGTTGGTGCGTTACAAATTAAGTGCTGCGTTTGCCGGCGACAGCGGCACATAGCGAAAAACATACAGTACTGTTCAGGGGAAGCCGAAAACCTGCAAAACAGAGTAGGCCGTAATATTAAATTTTTAAATATGAAGAGAAATCTTTCCGCAGTAATTGCCCCGGTGGCAGTTGTTGCATTAGCAATTGCGGGTGCTTTCAGCACCCACGCGATGGAGAAAAAGAGAGCTGCATTTGACCCGCTTCAGGGTTACAGGCATATCTCTGTTTCTGAGCCTTGTCGTGCAGTAGACATGTGTTCGTTCACCGAAGGAGAAATCTGTACGGTAAGCGGAAACCAGCTTTTCGGCAAAACAAGCGAGACATCGCCTTGTACGGTCGTATTGTTTAAACCGTAAATTGTTTTCATTGAAACTGTGCAGCCCGGATTCCGGGCTGCACTTTTTTATGGTCGTTTCTAAAGTTCCCGTTTTAGACAGTTGCCAAACCAATCCGCAACCCGCCTGCATAAATCTTTTTGAAATTCCTTTGCCATGATCGTATGCCCTTCCCCGGGATACACGAGCAGCTGGTGGATTTTGCCCAGGCGTTGCAGCGCGAGGAAAAACTCGGTACTTTGTTTTGCGTTGACCTGCTGGTCTTTATCGCCGGTCCAGGACAGCAACGGCGTGCTGATATTTTGCGCCTGCCACAGCGGAGAATTTGCAAGGTAATTTGCGCGGTCTTCAAACAACGGCGCTCCCATGCGCAGCTGCTCCTGCTCAAACCGCCAGATGTCTGATTTGCCGGTATTCTCATTGATGTTGAGGTAGTGGCTCACCAAGTCTGCAATGCCTGCACCTGAAACTGCTGCCGCAAATAAATTGGTCTGGGTAAGGATGTAATTCACTTCATAGCCGCCAAACGAATGCCCGATCAGGCCGATGGCTTTCGGGTCGATGCTGGCAGTTGCCATGGCTGCCTTTGTGGCTGCGGCCACGCAATCAAGCGCCGAAGGCCCGGGCTGTCCAATTTCATAGGCGATATCCGGGTACAACACAAAATAGCCGTTCAGGGTATAATGTGTCAGGTTGAAGCCGCTGGAGTCGTAAACCGACGGATTTACATAGTGGTTGATCAGTTGGGATTGCCGCTCGTAAATATGCACCACCATTGGGTAACTTTTTTTGGGGTCGTAATTCGACGGATAAAACAATACACCGTGGAGCTTTTGTCCTTTTGAATTGTTGTAATTAATATTTGCCGCAGTGCCCCAATTGAATCTTTGCTGCTGGGCGTTGCTTTGAAATATTACTTTCGCCTTATCTCTTCCCGGTTGCCAATACATCAGTTGTGGCGATACGTCGAAGCGTTGGCGTACAAAAGCGACAGTCCTGTTTTTGGCCTCCCTGAAATCACCCGCATGGTATTCCTCAAAAAATAATTGCTTTTCTGCCTTTCCCTGCTGCAAGGAGTACACACCAGTCTTAGCAAAATCTTCAGAGACCGCATAAAGCAACTGTTCTGTTGAAAGGTCATATACCTTTGAAAGCTGTTTGTAATGCTCGGGATCATCAGCTTTTTTGGTGGTCAGAAACCGGAATACGACCTGCTTCTCCCTGCCGCGGGTCAGGCGTTTCGCCTTGCCACCATCCAGCGGGACTTCCCAAATATCGTATTGGTCGCACAACAATATTGAGCCATCATTTGCAGTCCAGTCAGGCTTTTCAGCAGGCGGTGCGTCTTTGGGCTGGTCGTGGTTTGCCTTTGTGAAATTTGTGGGCAGGCTGCCCGTTAAGTTCTTATGTGATTTTAAAGCAGTATTATAAACCCACCAGCTCCCGCTTTTGAAATACGCGATATACTTCCCTGTAGGCGACGCATGCAAAGCAAAATTCGCTTTTCCAAGCATTAATGTTTTTTCGCCTGTCAAAAGGTTAGTGATGTAATAATCACGCTGGGCCGTAAAAGTATTTTGGGATTCGTTTGCCATGGCATTATAAGTAATGGCAAACCTGTGCCCCGGGGTAAAGATCACGCCCGGCAATTCGTCCGAGGTCACCGCAAATAAACGCCGGGTTTCGGGATACCAGCCCATGACCAGCGAGGCATCATTTTGTCTTGAGTAATTATGCCTTGCAGGCCAAAGCATTCCGTCTGCGGCATTCCATACCTGAACACCTGCCGGATCTGCATCTTTAATCTTTTCCACTTTGCCGATCCTGAAGAAAACCCCTTTGCCGTCCCTTGAAAGATCAATATGCTGGCCTGTAGTTTTAATTTCGAAGCCATCAGGGATATTCGCTTGTGCCGGGTCAAGGACAGCGCATTTTCGGGTTTCCAAATTGTAATGAAACAGCCTATTGGTTTTGTTGCGCTCATTATCAAAGCCTGTAAAAGCTACCGTTTTGGAATTGTCCTGCCAAGTGATATTTGACAAAATACAATCGTTACCAGGAAAAATTTCCTTTTCCACTACTGCTTTTCCAAAAGCCAGCAACGACAACGTCCTGCCGTTGTCGCAAAGCATGGCCCTGCCATCAGGGCTTATTTTCCAATGCTTCATATTGCTGATCTCTTTTACGACATCACCTGCGCCCGATCGTACCGTCATTTTACCTGCTGCGCCTTGCGCTACATAAATCAGGTATCCATTTGCAAACCTGAAATCGGCCACATTGGGGATGGTTTCCATTTTATTGGATTTCAAATCCAGTACCGACAATCCGTTTTCTGTGGTGCAGGCAAACCATCTTTCCTGATCAAACGCAGCATCACGTCCTTTTGCAAAGGCAAAGGTTTTGAGCGTTTTCGTATTTCTTACAAACAGCGTATCGTTGCCGGATTCATAGCGCATCCGAAAGCTTACGAACGTTCCGTTCCGGGAAACCTGCCCGATATCCATACTCCCCCACAACCCGTAATCCTTTTCATGCAGTTGCTGTTGTTGCCCCCGCCCCAAAAAGGGGCAGGCAACTAACAAACCAATTAAAAAATGGAAAACTAAAGCCCTGGCATGCACTAGTCTTCTTTTTTCAATATCCTTCATTCTGCGGGGCCAGGTTTGGGTTTAAAAGGAGCTCTGATTCGGGAAGCGGAAAATTCCGGTCTGTGCTATTCCAGCCCGGCTTATATCCCAAAGCCGTGTCAAGCTTCCCCAGCCTTTTCAGGTCAAAGAAGCGATGGCCAAACTCGGTAAAAAGTTCCAGCCTTCGTTCACTCAGTACCGCAGCTGCGATTTCGCCAGCTGTAATGGCATCCGTATCGCCAAGGCCTGCGCGGTGGCGCACCGCATTCAGATCTTCCTTTGCCCCGATCAGTTCACCCTGCATGGCGCGCGCCTCGGCGCGGATCAGGTATTGCTCGGCCAGCCTGAGCACTATGGAATATTCCACGGAGCTTCCGGTATTGCCGGTTTTTTTATATTTATAAGCATGCGACCAGCTGCCTGTCGCGGCGGTGACTTCTTTTGTCCAATGCGCTTTTCGCAAATCCCCTGCACCGAATGCGCCAAGGAGTTCCAAGCTTAGTGCCGATAAAGGTGGCGGGCCTACGGTGAAAATAAAAGTACCCGCTTCACTGGTATTCCCGCCCGGGGTTGCAGCCATCAATTGCCAGATGGTCTCTGGGCCGTCGTTCAAAAAGACATTGTCTATATTTTCTTCAAGGTGGTATTGCTGGCTGTTTAAAACTGCCGAAGCCGCATTGGAAGCTTCTGCCCACAGGCCAGCGTACAGGTATACCCTTGCAAGCAGTGCTTTGGCGGCAAGGCTGTTCACCCTGGCACGGCTCTCAGATACATAATCTTCGGGAAGCAATGCTGTGGCCTGTTCCAGGTCGGCAATAATCAGGGCATATACTTCGGCCGCAGGCAATTTTGGAAGCCTGCGGTTGGTTTCATAATCGGTAGCCGTTGCATACGGGATGCTGCCGTAGAGTTCCAGCAGGTAAAAATGCAGCAGGGCGCGGATAAAGATGGCCTCGCCTTTAAGCTGGCTTTTGTCGGCTTCAGGAATGGTTGCCGAGCGGTCAAGGCCTAGGATCATGGCGTTGGCGGCATAAATTTGCCCGTAAGCCGCGTTCCATAAATCTGACGTTTCCTTTCCTGCAGGCAGCAGCGCATTGCGGTAAAACTGTGTCGACAGGTTGGTTGCGCTGCCATAGAATGCCAACTCGTCACTGTACAGCCCGAGCTGCCCACTGAGCCCGGTGCTTTTTCCTGTCAGCAGCCCGGCATCGCGCACCCTTGCATAAATATCGGTCATGGCCGCGGTCGCGGTCGCCTTGTCCTGAAACACGGCAGTTGACGTGAGTTGTGACGATGGCAGGTCGACTTCGACAAAGTCGCTGCATCCGGCAAAGAACAGGAAAAACAGGATTACAGGCGGCAGTTGCATGAAACGCCCGCTTTTATTTGTGTTGTTGTATTTAAGTATCATTTCTGTGTGTTTTGGGTTAAAAAGTCAGTTGCAGCGAAGTGGTAAATACTTTCAGCGGAGGCAAAAATCCCGAAGTGCGAAACTCAGGGTCTGCGCCTTTGTAATGGGTGATGGTCACCAGGTTTTGTCCCTGCACCGAAAGGCGCAGCTGTACTTTTTTCGTCCAGCGCTGCGGCACATCAAAAGACAACGACACGTTTTTGAGCCTGATGTAAGAGGCATCGCTGATCCCGGCATCACTGTCGTTATAGCGGACATAGGCGTTATACGCCTCCGCGTTTACCCCGGTGCTAAACTGCTGGTACGGCCCAATATCGCCGGGTGACTGCCAGTGCTGCGCGGCAGCGGCAGGCTGATTCTGGAAATCCCCGGGCATGCCTAACAGGTAATTGGAGTTGTAATTGAGTTGCTTTACAAACTGAAACAGGAAATCCAATGTCACCGCGCCATAGCGGATGGTGTTCTGCAAGCCCCCGAAATACTTGGGATTCATATCCACGCTGTACTGTTTGTCGTCAGGGGAAGTAATTTTGCCGTCGCCATTGTAATCCTCAAATTGGTAGATTCCGGTTTGCGCATCCAGGCCGGTAAAATGGTACACCTTGCGGATGTTCAGCGGCTGGCCTATTACAAACTGGTTTTTATAGGTCGAACTTGCCAGCCCCGGGAAGGACAGCAGTTCGTTTTTGGCAAAGCTGATATTGAAATTCGTGCTCCAGCTGAAATTCCCTTTTTGGAAATTGGCCGTATGCAGCGACAGTTCGACACCGCGGTTTTCTACCTCTGCATCAAGGTTGGCCTGTATTGAGGTAAAACCTGTAGTGCCCGGCAGCGGGATGCCTACAAGCTGGCTTGAGGAGCGGTTGCGGTACCAAGCCGCGCTCAGGGTAATGCGGTCGTTAAAGAAACCCGCTTCAATGGCGGCTTCGAGTTTCTTGTTAGTCTCCCAACCAAAATCGGCATTGAATAGCCTCGAAGGCTGCAGCCCGATCGTACCCTGGTAATTGCTGCCTGAGGAGCGGTAGGTATCCATAAACTGGTAATCCCCGATCTGGTCGTTGCCGGTTGTCCCGTAACTGGCGCGCAGCTTGCCAAAGCTCAGCAGGCCCATGTTGTTTTTAATTAGAGGTTCTTCCGAAAAGAGCCACGCGGCGCCCACCGCCCCAAAGTTTGCAAACTGTTTCCCGGGCCCGAAACGGCTTGAGCCGTCGCGCCTTCCGGTAGCATTTACAATATAACGCCCGAGCCAGTTCAGATTGATACGCCCAAAGAACGCCTCATACTTATACAAAACCGCATCGCTGGAAAGTACGGTCACTTTGGCTGCCGAGCCCAAATTGGTGATCAGCGCATTGCTGGCAAAGCCTTCGCCAAATTGCAGCAGTTGCGCGGAGTTCTGTTGCTGGAAAGTACCGCCTGCAAGCACGTCAAGCTTTACCTGCCCGATGCTGCGCTTCCAGTTCAGTTGCGGCTCGATGAGCCAGGAGCGGCGGCTCAGGTTGTTGACGGTGAATATCGAGACATCACTGCCATAACCGAAGCCGGGGCTGAACTGTGTATTGGGCGCGGCCGCGCTTTCGGTATGGCGCAGGTCGGTAAAGCCCAGCCCTGTTTTGAGCTCAAGCCCTTCCAGTAAAGTATAAGACAATTGCGAACTCGCCACCATGCTCCCGGTTTGCATCAGGCTGCCGCCCTCCAGGTAACGCAGCGGGTTGTTCCAAGTGTTGTTTTCCCAGTTCAGGTTGCCCAGGGCGTCATAAAGTGCCGGGGCGTTTGGTGCCAGCTGCCGCGATTCGCGCGTAAAATCATTTGTAGGCTGGTCGTTGTCCTGCGCGGTGTAGCCTGCAGAGAACCCCATGCGGAACTTCTTGTTTTTGGACTCGTGGTTTACGCTTGCCAGCATGTTGTATTTTTGGTAGTTGAAATCACCGGGAAATACCGTGGTTTCTTTATTGTAATTGCCGCTGAGCGAGAACCTGGTCTGCTCCGAGCCGCCTGCAACCCCGGCCTGGTAATTTATAATGTCTGCCGTGCCACCGGTGAGTTTCTTCTGCCAGTTGGTGTAACGCTCCTGGTCCCAGGTGCCGTTGATGTCATAGGCTTCTTCGGGATAGTCGGCATAACCGTCATTGGTATAAGCCTCGCGGCGCATGGCAAGGTACTGCCGGGTGTCCATCAAATCCATAAAACGCGTTACTTTTCCGAAGCCCCTCGATACCGATCCTGTAAATTTAGTCTGCCCGGCCCTGCCTTTTTTGGTGGTTACCAGCACGACACCGTTGGCCCCGCGCGAGCCGTAAATGGCAGTCGCATCGGCATCTTTGAGCACCTCGATGCTTTCAATCTCATTGGGGTTGATGTTGGTTAGCGGGTTAGAAGCCGAAGGTAAAAACGGTGAAGTCCGCGAACTGCCTGTTGCATCCGATGAAAAAGGCACACCGTCGATCAGGTAAAGCGGGTTGTTCCCGCCGGTGCGCAGGGAATTTTGTCCCCTGATCTGTATGTCGAAGCCCCCACCGGGGATCCCGGTAGTCTGCGTAATGCTGACCCCTGCCATCCTGCCCTGCATCGCCGCAAGCACATTGGTTACCGGTTGCTTTTCAATATCCTTTGCAGTGATCTTTGAAATGCTTCCGATGCGCTCGGATTCTTTGACTGTGTAGTATCCGGCGTTTACGGTCACTTCTTTGAGATCGTTAACATCTTCTTCGAGTGATACGGTCAGGTTTGTTTTGCTGTTAACAGGTATTGTTTGTGTTTTGAAACCGAGGTATTCGAAAATTAAAGTATCGTTGCCGTTTGCGGCGATAGAGAATTTCCCGTCTTCGCCGGATATGGCTATGGTGTTTTTGCCTTTGACGGTAATGGTGACGCCCGTCATGGGCATGTTGTTGTGGGTTACGGTTCCGGTAATGGTATGTTGTTGTTGCCTGCTAAACTCTGAATGGCTTGTAGCGAAAGACTGGCTGCTTATAAAGCATAACAAAATGCAATATAAAAGCGTCCAACCTTTAAATAGTAAAAGGTTTTTCATAATTTTGGTGTGTTAAATGAAACGAAAGTTTTATTTGTCTTTAAGTCCCCTGATTAGTTTGCCGACTGATGGGGGCTTTTTTGTGTCCGGTAATTTTATTTTATCATAGGCGTATATTTTAAAAATTAAACAAAAAGTTAGCGTAAGCTTAAACACAATACATTGAGCGCAATCCGCGTCATTATTAATTAGCTACGCTCTGTTCGGCCTTTGGCCTCGAGTGTTAATTATCAATTATCAATTGACTTTAAAAATAACCTGCGCCCGGCTTAACTAACCCAAACCAATTTTACAACCGGTACGCAGGCATCAACGTGGTATTTAAATTTTTCAAACTGATGGTTCGATTGGCCCGACGGTGTGATTGCGGGTTAAACGAATACCAGATTTTTTTGCCGTGGTGGAGGCTGATTTTGGCAAGCCACAACCAGGCAGTTGTTTGTTTTATGGTATCGTCATTTCAAAGATTTGGCATACCGTCAATTGAGCACTATAAAAGTTCTCCATCGCCAGTGCATAGTCGCGGAACGTTACTGTTCGCCAGATGGCGATCCAAAATCGTCGAAATCGATTGCGAAACTTAAAATGAAGATTGCCTTGAATGTGAAGTTTACACTGGATTTTTTCGGCCATAAAAAAGCGTGGAACTCAGCTTATCGAACAAAGGTACTGGCGGCACCTAACCACAATAAGTGAGCCCACGCCTAGGTCGTGAGCATCTTACTTATCCTCTCGTGGTTTTTAAAACGCCAGTTTTATGTTCGAGATTCAAAGCGAATGCCTCAAATGTTCTTTAAATGAAGAATCGCAAAAATATAATCCTATCGGATTTAAAACAAATATATTAAAATATTTCTTTTCGTTCGTGATTACGAACGATTTTTTTATTGCAATCGATTTAATTTGTTATCTACTTAATAATTATATTAAAAATAAAGTTGATTATAATGCCTGACATCGATAAACAAATATTCAAGCATTTATGCAATTTTATTTCAAAAAAATGGATAGTCAATAGACTTGACAAAGATGGTAATAAGGTTAGCATGTCAAAATATGCAGATGAATGTGACTTAGTTAAATCATCAATAAAAAAAATAGTTGATGCTCCGGAGGGTTATCAAATTCCTCTTATGTCATTGACTAAAATTTGTCGGAAAGAGGGTACAACACTTTCAGAACTTTTTAGAGAGTTTGAGAAAGTGTATGGAGTTCGATACGATGTTTAGGTTTCAACCTTGAATCTTTTGTTATCTCTGTCACTTTATTTTACAAATATTTAAAGAGCACATAAGATCGATATTATATTCGTTTAACGATAAATTATATCTCATACCACCAAAATCGAAACACATATGACAGCAAGTGATTACATTTCTATTGGCTCATTGATAATCGCAACAGCAGCTTTTATTTACAGTTACCTTACAAATACTAAAAAATACGAATTAACAAGTCAGTATAGAACTGAAGTTTTAAATTGGTATGCCGATACAATCAGCATTCTTGCCCATCTTCGAAGTGAAGCAATTTCTGGATTTCAAGATAAAAGCTTAAAAAGTCAACTGATGTGTAAATTATCAGCTAATATAGAAATTGGAAGGTTTTATTTTCCAAACGTAGACAAAGGTGATAATTATGGAAGTCATAAACCTATAGCTTATAAAGGCTATAGAAATATTATGCTTGATTTTTTAGTTTATTCATATCAAATTTTTGAAAAAGCTGATTCAAATAAATTTATTAAGCACGCAACATCATTGCAAAAACACTTTACTTCTTGCATGTATGAAGTTCTTGATCCAAAATCATTTTTAACAGAAACGAAGAAACATACAAATAAAACTTTTTCAAAGAATTTAAGCTTTGAGGAATATCTCAGTAACGATGCAGACAACTTGAAAAATTATATCTAAGTACGAAACATAACAGCCTGTAAATGCAATCGCGGAGTTTTCGGTAACCGGAAGTTTTAGCTTCACGAAGTATGTTTATATTCGGCAGAGAAAACTCAATTCGCTTGGCCGCTCCTGCGTAGTTGCGCAAAACCTTGGCTGCAATAACAAAACCAAACACTAAAAAACATGTATATAGGAAAAATTCTTGATCCAATTCACGGAACAATTAAGACAACTGAAATAGAAAAATGGATTATCAATCAAAAACTATTTAATAGATTAAAAAAGATAAAGCAGAATACCTTGTTGAATTATGTTTTTCCTGGTGCAAATCACACACGGTTTGAACATTCAATTGGTGTGATGCACTTAGCAGGTAAAATTTTCAAAGAGACAAATGATAATGTAACAGCCGCAAGATTAAAATCGGAAAAATACACATTGAAGCATAATTTCCTATCAGTAATAGAGCTTGTCGATCAGAATTCATTAAATCTTGACGTAGTCAAACAAGAAGTTCGATTAGCCGCGTTGTTACATGATGTAGGCCATGGTCCAACCTCGCATAAATTTGACGACTTCACAATTAATGGTGCCCAATTAATTGAAATATTAAAAACTGAAAACTCTTTCGATGAATATCTCGATCGTTTCGATTTTTTTCTATCCAAAACAAATTCAAATGGTGTTTCTGGTTTAGATAGAAAAATTGAACATGAACTTGTGTCAGTAGTATTCATAATTCGGCTTATAAAACTGCTTAAATCTGAAACGAAGTTTAATAGTGAATCTAAAAAAATAATTCAACTAATCTCGATTGACAACATTATAAAAATGATTGAGCCAAAATTTGATCCTAATTATGAGATTAAATTCGGGAAATATATTGTAACTGATTATTTTAATTCGATTATTTCAAGTTTCCCTATCGATGCTGATCGCATGGATTATTTATACCGAGACAGTTTTTTTTCTGGAGTTAAATATGGATTTTATGATTTAACTAGGATTTTAAATTCTTTAGTTCCAGTGAATTATGATAATCGAATAACTTTAGGAATTAAGTCTAGCGGATTAGATTCGGTGATACGATTTATTCAATCACGAAATCATCTTTATAATCAAGTTTACTTCCATAAAACTAATACGTCTACCAATACAATGTTAGATTTTGTGTTTAGACATCTTACTGAGCAAAGTGTAATGGAAGAAATCACTGATTTCGAAAAATATGAAGATTTCTATTGGAAAAATAGTGACGAATATTTCTTCAATGTGACTTTGAAAAAAATTTTAGAAAAAGATGGCTGTAAAGTTTGCGAAGAAGGCTGCATTGAAAATAGTGTATTAGATGAACTCATGGAAAGGAGGCTTTGGAAGAGAGTTTACGAGAAAAAATTAATTATCGACAATCCAAGAAAATTCAAATATTTAAAATTTAATAATAAGAAACTTGAAAAAATTAAAAGTGAACTAGAAAAAGATGAAATTTTCATTAACGTTCACTACTGTGGAAACGAAGGCTTAAAAGGCTGGGAAAAATCTAAAATTGTAATTCTTGACAAAGAAAATGATTATACTCCTACAAAAAATTGGAAGAAGTTCAATCCTGAGTTACAATTTTTAAATAAGACAAATGTATTTATTACAAGGATTTATTTAAGGAAAATATTTAAAGATGCTAAGGCTTATGAAGCCGAGAAAGCAATTGTTATCAGTAAATTCGAGGAAGCAGGGTTGATATAGTTACTGCATCCAAGCCTTTAAGCGATTACGCTGATTTAGAGCAAATTGAACTTCCATCTTCACGAAGAAAGTTTTATCTTGGCGGAGAGAACTTAGATCGTGTTGATCGGTGACTAACGGTTACAGGACAAGCATTACCAGCAATAAAATCAACAAATCTATAAATGAGTAAAGCGGAAAAGGAAATAGCCGAATATTTAGCTGATAATGGACATACATTTAGCAAAGAATTATACGATAGAAACCACCATTTTTTTAACACTGAAGTAGAAAACTATTTCGCGGTTGCATCTGCTATCTCTTTGTGTTGGACGGGACATGCAAAATATGATGATGACGATTTTATAAATTATGCGTCCAAATTCATTGCAGGAGCAATTCCAAAAGACAAGTCAATTCCGGCGAACTATTACAAAAGATTTGGAGAAGAAAGTTTAGATAATGCCTTAACCAACTTTCGAGCATATTTTAGAAGAATAAAGCATTTGATGCCGGATTTCAACAATTGTTCTATACACGATATCAATCGTCTGCAAAATCGTCTCTTAAGCCAATTGAACGAATATAGAAACAAGGGCGAAATAACTGGAATTGGCCCATGGCTTTTTTTAGGTTCATTTAAAATAATTTTAGAAGATCAAAAAAGACTATGGGATAACGAAGGTTTGAATACAATAGTGTTACCGACTGGGCTTGAAGTAAATAGAGGGATCGTGAGATTAAAAAATGAAGGCTTCAAGTTTATGAAAGATTTTGATTTGCAATGGTTAGAAGAAACGACAGGTTCTCTGTTAGATAGCTATGCAACCTGTAACATGGTACATTCACATGTTGTCAAAATAGCAGAAATTGGAAATACAACTGCTATACATATAAATAGCGCTTTATATAAATATGGTAGAAACGACATATAAGATTACTGCTGGTAATCGCTGTTAGGTGAAATTGTCTGAGTATAGTTTGATTGCGTTTTATTTTTGAATGGATGTTTTTCTTGAAAAAAAATAGACGCTTTTTAACAAAATAGAGTGTACTAAAAAGCGTGATACACTAACAACTAAGATTTTAATGCATATGAAAAAACATTTAATATTATTTTTACTTCTCACTAGCTATAATATTGGTTTTGGGTACAAACCAAACAAGTCTGATTCATTAAGCTATCAAAATGCTTATGTGATAGCGCAAACAAAAAACCAATTAGCTCAAGCGAAATATTACAATCGCGTTCCAAATTCGGATAATCAATTTACTGCGTTATTGGGAACGCTTATCACTGGCTTTATAGCTCTATTTTCGGCTTTTGGCATTGTAGTTTACAACAGAAAAGTAGAAATCAAAAAGAATTTACTTTCGCAGAAAGAAGAACAGCAAAAGCAACAAAGAATAGCTGCGGCGGAACTTATAAAAAAAACGGCTGAAGGATTTCATGCCATTACTTGGATTCTTTGGATTGCTAAAATCACACCAAAAGATTTTGACGAAAACTTAGTTATTGATCATGATGAAAAAATGAATAGTATTTATTCTGAAATTGCCGGGGCACAAATAATCCTTTGTAGCTTAAGCAAATCTTTATATGATGAAACTAAGGAAATAGTAAATAGATTATATAATTATGATGGTAAAGTTGGCAAAATAGCATCGGATTTAAAAAATGAATCTTTGAAAAGTGAAGTTATAAATAAAATGGGTAGCCTCTGGCAAGAAGTATATACTTATTCATTAGAGTTACCAAAAGCATTCTCCGAAATTTTAGAAAATCAGATCCATAAAAGTTAATTAATGATAAATGAAGATATATATAAAATAAGAGAGATTTTAATTTCAGATGTAGCAAAAAGATTGAAAATTGAAATCGTCAGAAAAAAAGCATTTTGCTATAATGGTCATGATAAAGATCCAAGCCTGAGCTTTGATGATAAAAAAGGATATTTTAAGTGTTTTGGATGCGGCGAAAAAGGCGATCAAATAACTCTAGTAATGAAAGTTCTTGAAATATCTTTTAAAGATGCTTTAAACTGGTTCGAGCAAGAATTTCAAGTTGGAAGGCCAACTAGTGGAGGTTACAAAATGAAATTTAAAAAGTCAAATCCTAAAGTTAAATTAGAAAACGAAAAACAGTACCTACCGAATCCTAAAATATATGAATCTTTAATTAATAAACTTTCGCTAAGTGATAAGGCTATAGAGTACTTAATAAGCCGCGGATTTTCTAGAGAAATCATTGCAAAATTAGAAATTAGGGACATTCCAAATCCAAATGTTTTTTTTGAATCATTTAGAGCAGAATGGGGCGTAGATCAATTAATAATGTGTGGTCTTTGCAAAGTGGATGAAAGCAAAATTAAAAATATTTGGTGGGACCATGTTATAATTTTTCCATTTACAGATTTGAATGGTAGAATTACATATTTACAGGGAAGAAGAATGAATTTAGATAAAATAAATATCAAACACATCAATTTGGCTAAACTATCTCCTTTTCCATATAACTTAAATATTATCAGTCAAATAAAATTTGGGGACGACGTTTATTTGTGTGAGGGAATATCGGATACAATTACCGCAATTCATTTTAATTTAAACGCCATTGGCATTCTTGGAGCAAACAATTTCAATGACCAACTTTTGCCGATACTACAAAATTATCGAATTTTCGTAATTCCTGACAGAGACAGAGGAGGTGATTCTTTTTTGCAGAGCGTTCGAGAAGCATTTCTTACGATTGGCAAAACTGTTCAACAAATAAAAATACCAACAATATATAACGACCTAAATGAGTTTTTTAATAAAAAAGATAGTTGATCATAATAACCTTTACTGGGCATGGGAAAAGGCAAAAAACAGTTATAAACCTGGAGACATTTGGTTTAACGAGTTAGAGGTTGCAGCTTTTGAAGCAAATCTATCGAATGAACTCGTAAGTATCGCTAATGATGTTGTTTCAGGAACCTACATTATGCAAAGCATAATACCTGTAGCATACCCTAAGGGCCGTAACAACGATGGCCCAAGAACAAGACAAACATTCTGGGTATCAGTTCGAGATCAAGTAACTTGGCTTGCTGTAGTTAATATTATTGGGCGATATCTCGATGCTAAAATGCCTTTTTGGAGTTATGGAAATAGATTATACATTTCTATGTTTTATGATGAAGATCAGCTTAAGTTTGGCTATTATAGAAACACAACCAAATACACCTACCGTAAGTGGTCTCAAAGTTGGCCACTTTATAGACGCCACATTAATATCACAACAAAATTCTTAACAAAGGAGGGGAAGGAATTGAAAAGTGATTTAGACGAACAGGAAAACAAACTTATTGAAATTAATAATGGCCTTAAAAACCATCCATTAAAAACACTTTACCTACAGGACGAATATTGGGTAAATTCACAAAAAGATGGCCTATTCTGGGCAGGATTAGACTTCGAAAAGTTTTATCCAACGGTAAATTTAAACTGCATTCAAGAAAATATTTTAGAGTACCTACCTTTTGACTATGTAAGTGAAGAATTCAAGGACTTTATAAGAAGTATCTTATCGTTTAAAGTTGATGTAAGCGGCTGGAACAATGTTGAATTACAAACGATTTCACTAGAAGTTAAAAGTAACAATTCCTATCCGAACTTACCTACCGGTCTTTTTGTCGCAGGATTTTTAGCCAATGTTGCTTTATTAAAAGTTGATGAGAAAGTACAGGAGAAATTGGAAAATAATAAAAATATTGCACATTTTAGATATGTCGACGACCATGTTATTTTAGCGACATCGTTTGAAGAATTGTTAGTTTGGATAGAATCGTACAAAGAAATTGTTTTAGACAGTAGTGCTGGAATAAAATTTAATACTGACAAAACAGAACCATCTGCACTGGGAGAATATTTTAAAGCTTTAAAAAATGATGACGATTTGGAAATTTCCTCTTTAAGAAATGAAGCAGAATCACAGTGCAAACTAGATCCCGATTTTCCAAGTCCGTTAATGACGCAGACATTATCGAAAGTTTCAAAAATAGCAGGAACTCCTTTTAATTTATTAAGTTCTGAAGAGGAAAAGAATATGATTGCAGATGTAGAACATCTGTTGGTCACGGAATTTCCTGATCATGAACTTCGAAAAGATACCCGAGTATCATTTGCAGCTAGAATGTTGAGTTCGTTAGTTCCACAAATGATTATTGATAGTACAAACAGTTATAGACTGCATAAAAATATTTGTCTCAAAAATGTGGTCATTAACGATATTGACTTAGAATTATCGAAGCATGAATCGCTTCAACTAAAAGATTTGCGTGTAAAGACATTAGAAGACCTAAATGAATATAAGAGCCAACTACACATTGAAAAGACAAGATTAAAAAAAGAAGAAGATAGATTATCCAAAAGAACGATTAAGTTATTACTTAAGGCGGTTAAGGACAATCACGACAAAGTTCGCCTTTGGAGTCGTTTACTAGAATTCTTTATAAAATCCGGCTATGGGCAGCCAAAGATTATTTTTAGTGAATTACGTAAGCTACTCGAATACAATGAGACAAATAAATTATCTCTTACCTTTATCCATTCTTTATTGCTTCAGGTTATTTCAACACTATTATTTGAAATAATTAAAATACTCAGCCATCCAAATAGTTCTCATAAAAAAAAGCAAAGGGCGATCAACTTTGCCAAAAACATTTTTGACGATGCAGTTTTTAAGTATTTTACTGATGAAATAAATGACAATTCAAAAAATTACGAAAAAATATCTTTATATCTGTTTCGATTTACTTCCGGCACGGTACTACATCTTCTAAATTCCCATTACCTGCCAGAAGCTGAAAAGATTGACATCAATTTAGTTCAAAAATATCGATTGTTAAATGTTAACGAACCATTAGATTTTTTTGAAAAATCAGCTTTTAGTTATGGTACTTGGTTATGGTGGATATTTACTAAATTACCTCAGCCAAAATTTGGTCAAAAGCCCTTATTATGGTCGGAACTAACTGCTACACTTGAATTAAAAAGTCCGATTGACATAAACGTGTTAATGCTCTACCCTAGCCATTTATCTGTTCCGGATTTAGAAAAAATTCAAAAGTCACGCGTATATAATGATATCTTACATGAAGGAATACTTTATGATATTTACAAAAATTTCAAATCTAGGGAGCTACAACACATTCATTTTTTAGATCAAATTAAAAAAAAGAACAAGATACTTAAACAATCGGTAACGTTATATAAATGGATAGAGTGGTTAAAAGACAAAGGGGAATCTACCATATTTAATGAGGACGAGACTATACTGTTTGATCCTAGATTTGGGGAATGGACAGCTCTCGAAATTATCCGGCAAATTGCGGAAGAGATTAAATCTAAAAAAGAAGATATAAAAAATATCTTCGAAAAAAATGAAACTCAGTACTATAAGCTGATTCATCCTCATAATTTTAAAATTCCAAAAAAATGGATGTATCAACAAGATAATCTTACGTGGGAGAAACTTACTATCTTACTGGGTGGGGGTTCGAATAAAATAAAATTTAGACGAAAAGAAAATTTAATTACTGACGAGCGGTTTATCCCCCAGTTTTCATTGGCTGCTGAAGATGAAAATCAAATTATGTTTAGGGCACTTGGAAGTTTACTTATTTCACTAATATCAAAAAACGCACTGCTACCAAGTAAATGGAATCCAATTGGACTACAAGAAGCATGGCTCGATTTGGCTAAGATAAAACTTACCGACACAACCATTTCTTCATACACGAGAACTTTAATAAGTGCTTGTTTTTCAAAAAGAAACATTGAAAGCCAATTCAATAAGAGTCTTAAATTTCCGGACTTTAATTTTGATGAGGATACAAATTATGATCCTCCTCCGTTACAAATTATTGATGATTTTATCAAACATGTAGAATATATTCTAAAAAAGTTGAAAAATCAGCAATTATTGGTTTCAAGCCAGCAACCTAGACAACTAACTCCAATAAGTTTGATACAGCTAAAACAGAAAAATTATCAAACTCTAATTGAAAATGAAGAAATTGAATGAACGAATATATTAACATTGGTTTTATACAGACAGTGGTCGAAGGGAGTGTTGCTTGGCCCAAAGGAACGTTTCAAATGAGCGTTGAAAGTGAAGACAAGGTATGGTCAGAATTAAAAAAGGGTTTTATAGATTTGTTAAACGGCTATGAAAAGCCTCAATTGATAATCATCCCAGAACTTTCCGTCCCGCATGGATATGAGTATGAACTTAGGAGACTAACGGCGTCTTCAGGAGCCGTCGTAATTGCTGGTTTAGATTTCACCAAGAACGGTAATAAATTTTGCAATCGTGCAACTGTTATTATTCCAAGAAATTGGCCTGATATAAAACCTTCTAATAGTGCATCCTATTTTTATTTTGGAAAATCATTTTATTCTAATGAAGAGATAGAAATGTTCAAAGGATATGATTTAATATCTCAACCAGACATATATATCTTAGATGCTGGCAACTATGGGATTATGGGAGTTGCAATATGTTCTGATTTTTTTGACATAGAAAGATTTGTCGTTTACAAAGGTAGAATTCATAACCTGATAATAATATCTCATAATAAAGACACAGAGTCATACTATTTTTTAGCTGAAGCGATTTCGCGTTTGGTGTTTTGCAATGTTGTTATTTGTAATTCCGGAGAATTTGGCGATTCAATTGCTTTCAGTCCTTATAAAAAATCGCACCGACGGATTGTGTATCGCCACAAGGGTCAAGGATTATTTTCTTCTCAAGTGGTTAGCTTACCTGTTGATCTCCTTGATAGGGAACAACAAATTGGCGCAAAAAGCATAGAATTTAAAAGTAGGCCTCCGGGATATAGCAAAAAAGACTTTTAGGTTAGTAATGGCGATATTCAAGAAACTAATTTAGGAAATAAAGTCCTCAAAAATCAAAAAAACATGGCGTCCAATCAAATTCAGCAAATAAAAAAACTAAAAGAAAAACTGGAAAACCAAAAAATGTCAGTGTTGGTTGGAGCAGGTTTCAGCAAAAATGTGAGCACAATATTTCCTTCATGGTGGGAACTTCTTTTTGATGCCGCGTATTTCTTGTATGGTAATGATATTGTCAACGCTTACATGACATCTAACGTCAGCAAAACAATAACGAAGAAAGACTATATAAAACAAGAAATTTCTAAACATATAGATACTGTTGGATACTTGGATTTAGTGTCTGAATATATAAAACGGAATGGAATTAGGGAGGCGATTACTACCTACATTGAACATCGGACTCCTAAGATTAGCTTAAAAGCTGAAAAAATATCTTTAAGAACTAGAATAGGCAATAGTACCAAAAAAATTGAAATCACAAACGAGGATTTAAAGATTCACCGCTTGCTGCTAGGGTTACAGTGGAACAACATTTATACAACTAATTATGATGAACTCCTTGAGATTTCGAGTGATAAGCATTCGGAAAAAGTCATTCGCGACGAGATCAAGTTCCTTGAGAATGAAGTAGAAAGATTGTTTAATCTTGAATCTCAAATTTTAGCTGAAATATCTTTAGAAACAGATGATCGGAAGAAGCAGTACCTTAACTCTCGCTTGGACTTTAATGTAGTCGAAATTAAACGCAAGGAAAAAGATCTTATAAAATTTAATGGTGCATTGAGCGAATGTATTTCAGTGGTGAGCCACTCTGCCCACCTAAGCCTTAAAAGAAATAAAAACATTATCAAGTTACATGGAACCTTAAGGGGTAAAAAAAGCAGTTTTGGTTTTGACAATGACTTAGATAAAACATATGTTATTGCAAAAGAGGACTATGAATCCTACCCGTTGAAGCATGAAGCGTTTACCCAATTGATGCGAATTTCCTTATTACAAGAATCTTATTGTCTGGTTGGGTTTTCAGGTGTTGACCCAAATTTTGTGGAGTGGGTCAAATGGGTTCGTGATATTCTTCAGAAAAAGGCAACAATCCATCGCAAGTCGGATTATAAAATATATCTTATTGATGTTGGAGGTGAAGAACCTGATGCGGATAAGTTGCTCTTTTTTGAAAATTACAGCATTTGCAGAATTTCATTGGCAGATCCTAACGTTAACAATTTCCTACAATCGGAAACACAGCGTTTTTTTTCATCTACTCCAACAAAAAAAGAACTCTTAGAACTGCTGTTAGTGTACTTGGCTGACGGAAAAAGCTATTCCATTCCTAAAACAACAGTTGAGAAGATATACCAGAATAAGTATCGCAGCATATGGGATTCACTTTCATTTTATAAGCCTGAAGATATTGATTGGGATACAATGATAAAAAAAACAGAACAGCTGGAACTAATCGCCCATTACAGCCGCATTCCTTCCAACAGTTTTTCTTCTAATAGCAAACTTATTTTAATAAGCCGTGCTCAAATTTTGTTAAAGATTACGGCTACAAACCCGGATAGGAAAAACGCATTATTACAACTTGTCGCTTTAGCAGTAAAGAACACTTTCAGCATTGTTAGTGAGGCGTTTAAACCTGAAATTCTCGATGAAATTTATAAAGACCGTGAGGTGGAGGAAAAAATAAAGAACACCTACCGCGAACTTAGCCTGAGACTCACTGTTTTGGAAAATGATAAAAAGAAGGCATCGCAATTATTTAAGAAAGTGCAAGCCCATGATAATAATTTCACTTATCACAAAATTTTGACATCATTGTTCAATCTAGAGTTTCAGCAAGCAAAGTCATTACTTGCCGGCTGGGATGCCAGTTCCCACTGGATACTTAAAAAGATTGGCCTTCTGGCTCTACTTAATATATCGGAAGCGGAGAGCGAACTGGAACTTTTCATTGGTTCGATGGAAAATCAAGATGTACAAGAACAATTGTATTTTTTTCAGATGCTCCGATTTATAAAACAGAGCAGAACTTATACTGTAAAAAAAAACGTTCAGGATAGGATTAGTGATCTTGAAAATTTGGGATTTAGAACGATAAATGAAAATTTGGAAAATATCCTTAAAGAAACTATACCCAAAGCCCAAAAATTAAATCGATACGGCGCGGAACGTTTCACGACTTCAAATTCTTTCAAACTTTCATACAGTTCGAAGCAAGGTGACAGTATTGCTTTCATCCAAATTTTGATTGAATCGGGATTTCCCCTTATGCTTAGCAATACTTACCTCATTAGTAGCGAAAATTGGTATACCGTGTTTAGCGGTGTTTTTGAATACCTGCCTTTTCCTTGTCTTTTCTATTCTTTACAATATTCTGAAGAAAAATTCTTAGGTCGGGTTGCACAGGACTATATTAATTCGCCGCATCTTGTGACTGAAGTCAATGAGATTTTGCCCAAACTATTAGAAGCTTATCTCGAAAACCCCGATTTGTACCATTTTAGAAAAAGTGCCTTATACTTTAGTTCGGAATTGTTTATTGCTGTTGATCCTAAACTATGGGAATTGCTTTTTTTTAAAATTTGGAAGGATGATGACTTTAGAAAATTCGCTTTTGATGATAGAAGAAATGAGAATCATATTTTTATCAACGCAGCGTTACCGTATATCAAGAGCTTAACCACCTTAAGGTCTATTGTTACTGAATGTATCGATCGATATGAGGAAACAATTGCCAACGACTTTCTTTATAAATTGCATAAAAATGAACTCTGTTTTGATACACCGGGATTTCAGGTTCCGACAATGAAGAAAAAAATAGATTCTCTAATTCGGTCGTTGGCTACAAATGGGAACACGATTTATATCATAGGGAACATTTTCGATATTTTAACTGATAAACAGCGTAATGAGGTTACAAAACAAATAGAGAGTCTCGACTTTAAAAATTTATCGAAAGAATACTCTTGGAAAAATGTCGTCTACTTTGCTAAAAACAATCCAAAACTCCTAAGAAAAATTAAACAAGGAATATTGAAAAATCCTGCGTTATGGAATTCAGGTTTTAAAGGGACAAGTATCAGTTCAGGAATACACCATATTAATTTAGAAGAGATAAGATATAGGGATAGTCATCCAAACGGCTTGAAATGGTCAAAAAGCGAATGCGTTGTCCTATATGATAAACTGAAAATGGAACTCTCTAAAGTTGAGCAGTATTTCGCTAAATATCCAAATCGTGACGCCTTCATTAATTTCTCTCCTGTACTGGAAGAAATGTTTTTGTTTTTAAATGGGCAAGAATTACTTCTTAAGGATAGTTCGGATTTTGGTTCGGTACATGAACGTGTGGCAAACTTAGTTATTGAAAGAAAAGGATATTCAGATATTTTAGAAGGCCTTGTGTCTAATGAAAAATCCGAGGTTATCAAAGCTTTGTCGGACCTGTTTTTTGTTATTGAAGATAAAATTAATGACTTGAATTTGCCACAGTACATCAATACCCTTCTTAACAAAATATTGCTTCAATCGGAACCCGGAGTTGAAGCATCAATACATTATGTTTCGGAATGGATGAAGGAGGATGACAATTGGCCGCATTTTGAAGCTCACAAACGGCTTTTATTGGCAATTCTTGATAAGTATAACAAGAAACCTTTAAGTAATGCAGATGTTCCTTTTGTGCATAGAAAGTTAGTCAGTATATCTAATACTTTACTAAAACGAGGGTTTAGTGATGTAGCAATATCAAAATGGCAAGAAATTAAAGAAGGTGAACGTTATTTTAATTTAAAGAGTGAGACGAGGTTTTCTTGACAATCGTTGTAGGTCATTCAACCGATAACATTTTTTTCAATAAACAATATGAATGGCAGCTAATTATAATAATTAAACATTTAAGATATAATATTTTCTAGAAAGGATTAATATGTGATTTTCGGAGCGCGCTTTTTTCTAGAATTACTTTTCTTTACGATTTTTGATTATTTTCCCAATAATAATTTTAATTTTATTCCTGAACTAATTGTCTGAAAATTAAGGCTGAAAACAAATTTAAGCTATTGACTGAGATCGAACCTATTACTGCTCACTCTATTGCCTTCATCGATACCGAAATCGACCCGAAGACTAAAAAAATCCTCGACATTGGATGTGTCAAGGATAATGGAAATCTCTATCATAAATCTTCACAATCAGAATTTACGCAATTTTTAAGAGAAACATCATTCGTTTGTGGCCACAACGTTTACAAGCACGATCTAAAATATATCGCAAATGCGGTTTTGGACGCCGGTATCAACCCATCTAATATTATTGATACCTTACCGCTCTCGCCTTTGTTGTTCCCTACCAACCCTTATCACGCGTTATTAAAAGATGACAAGCTGCAATCGGAAGATTCAAACAATCCGCTAAATGATTCCATTAAAGCAAGGGATTTGTTCTATGACGAGGTTGCCGCATTTAAACAGCTGGACGAAACACAAAAGCAGATCTACTATTTGTTACTGCGCGATAAAAAAGAATTCGCAGCTTTTTTTCGATTTCTTAACTACAGAAGTCCAGAGCATAGCCCCGAGACGTTAATAAGACAAAAATTTAAAAATGAAATATGTGCGCATGCTGATTTGAATAAAATGATCCGGGAATATCCTGTCGATCTTGCTTACTGCCTATCGCTCACAGACTCTTTCATTCGCCACAACAAGATCCATTCTATCACACCGCCGTGGGTGCTTAAAAATTACTTTGAGGTGGAGCGCATCATGTTCCATTTAAGGAACAAGCCCTGTATTACGGGCTGTGCTTATTGTAATGAAGCATTGGACATTCGTAAAGGATTGAAAAGATTCTTTGGTTTTGACGCGTTCAGAACTTATGGAAATGAACCTTTACAAGCACAAGCAGTTCAGGCGGCAATTAACAATAAATCGATATTGGCAGTTTTCCCTACTGGTGGTGGAAAATCAATTACGTTCCAGGTTCCCGCATTAATGACTGGCGCAAACTCTAAAGGTTTGACGGTAGTCATTTCGCCTTTGCAATCCCTGATGAAGGATCAGGTCGACAATCTCGAAAAAATAGGCATTACCGATGCCGTCACCATAAACGGACTCCTTGATCCTATTGAAAGGGCACAATCACTCGAAAGGGTTGAAAACGGTTCCGCTTCGATGCTTTATATTTCACCCGAATCACTGCGGTCTAAAACTATTGAGCGGTTGATATTGGGAAGAAAAGTAACCCGGTTTGTTATCGACGAGGCGCATTGTTTCTCCTCATGGGGTCAGGATTTTAGGGTTGATTATTTGTACATAGGTGATTTCATCAAGCAGATACAGGAAAAGAAAAACCTCGCGGAAGGCATACCCGTATCCTGTTTCACCGCGACGGCCAAGCAAAAAGTCATTGAAGATATCCGGGATTATTTTAAAGAAAAACTCGATCTCGACCTCGAATTGTTCTCTTCAAAATCATCACGTACCAATTTGCAATACAAGGTTGTTGAAAAGAGTGACGAAGAAGAAAAGTACCAAACGCTGAGAGGACTGGTGGAGGAAAAAAATTGTCCCACAATTGTGTATGTTTCCAGAACAAAGAGGGCGTTCGAGCTGTCGGAGCGGCTAAGCAAAGACGGCTTTAACGCCAAGCCTTTTCATGGCAAGATGGATGCAACGGAAAAGACAGCCAACCAAGATGCTTTCATTGCAGGTGAAGTCCCGATCATGGTGGCTACTTCAGCATTTGGCATGGGCGTTGACAAAAAGGATGTTGGCATGGTGGTTCACTACGAAATTTCAGATTCCCTTGAAAATTATGTGCAGGAAGCAGGTCGCGCAGGGCGGGATGAAAATATTATAGCCGATTGCTTTGTTTTGTTTAACGAGGAGGATCTTAGCAAACATTTCATCCTTTTAAACCAAACCAAACTTTCCATCAAGGAAATCCAACAGGTTTGGAAAGCCATAAAAGACATCACAAAATTTCGGACGAACGTTTCAAATTCGGCATTAGAAATAGCGCGAAAAGCGGGTTGGGACGACAATGTAGTGGAAATTGAAACAAGGGTTACCACTGCGATTGCAGCATTAGAAGATGCTGGTTATTTGAAGCGCGGCCAGAATATGCCGCGGGTGTTTGCCAACAGCATCCTTTCTAAAAATGCACAGGAAGCCATTGACAAAATAAATGCTTCAGAAAAATTTGAGGAAAAGCAGAAAGAAAAAGGAATTAGGATTATCAGGAAGCTTTTTTCGAGCAAGAGCCGAAAGCAGTCAGGTGATGAGGCTGCCGAATCGCGAATTGACTACATCAGCGACCACCTCGGTATCGTTAAAGAAGAAGTTATCAATATCATTAATCTCCTTCGTGAAGAGCAAATCCTGGCGGATGCGAAAGACCTGACAGCATTTGTCAAGAAAAGCGAAAATAAGAACCGGTCACTCGGAATTGTTGAAACTTTCGGTAAGATTGAGCATTTTTTACTTTTATTATTGGAAGAAGAAGAAAAGACGTTCCATCTTAAAGAGGTTAATGAAGATGCGGAAGCGTATGGGTGCGGTGACGTGACTCCGTCTAAAATAAAGACCATTATCAATTTCTGGTCGATAAAGAATTGGATCAAACGTCAAAACCTCGAATACTCTAAAAATCATTTTGCAGCGCTTTGCCTCCATCCTAAGGCTTTGCTGAAAGAAAAGCTAGAGAAACGCCATGAACTTGCAAAATTTATAATTGAACTTCTTTATGAGAGAAGCATTTTGGCCAAGTCAGAAAACGATGAAAAAGATGAAGTACTGGTCGAGTTCTCGGTGCATGAATTAAAAGCTGCTTACGAGACCAGTCAAAACCTCTTTAAGATCGACGTGAATATCGACGACATAGAAGACACTTTATTTTACTTGTCCAGGATTGAAGCCCTTAAAATTGAAGGGGGCTTTTTAGTTGTCTACAACCGACTGACTATCGAGCGCGTTGAACAGGACAATTTCAAAAGATACACCAAAGACGATTATAAAAAGCTGAACCAATTTTATGAGAATAAGGTACAGCAAATTCATATCGTTGGTGAGTATGCCAAGAAGATGATAGACGATTACAAGGATGCTTTGCAATTTGTAGAAGATTATTTCCAGCTCAACTTCTCTTCTTTTCTCAAGAAATATTTTCCGGGCAGTAAGGTGGACGATTTGAAATTAAAGATGACGCCCGGTAAGTTCAAACAATTGTTCGGCGAGCTTTCCCCTACCCAATTGAAAATCATTAATGATAATGAAACGAAATACATTGCCGTTGCGGCAGGACCTGGTAGTGGTAAAACAAGGGTTTTAGTTCACAAACTTGCGTCGTTGCTTTTAATGGAGGATGTAAAACATGAACAGTTATTGATGGTCACCTTTTCAAGAGCTGCTGCTACAGAATTTAAAAAACGGCTGTTGAAGCTTATTGGTAACGCTGCACATTATATTGAGATAAAAACTTTCCATTCTTACTGTTTTGACCTGCTTGGAAAAGTGGGAAGCCTTGAAAAGTCGGGTTCGATTTTACAGAAAACTATTGAAAAAATCAGGAATGGCGATGTCGAGGCAAACCGGATTACAAAGACTGTTTTGGTAATTGATGAAGCACAGGATATGGATCAGGACGAATTTGACCTCATCAATGCTTTGATGGAACAGAATGAGGAAATGCGGGTGATTGCGGTTGGCGACGACGACCAGAATATTTATGAGTTCAGGGGCGCAAGCGCTAAATACCTTGAGGAATTTATCAATGTAAATGGTGCTGTAAAACATGAATTAGTAGAGAATTACAGGAGCAAAAGTAACCTTGTGTCATTCTCCAATCAATTTGTCACCCAGATCGCGCATCGGTTAAAGCAAACGCCTATTATTGCAAAGCAACCGGATCATGGTAGCATTAAGATTGTACGCTATCAAAGTCGGCCTCTTGTGGTTCCTGTTGTTGACTGTCTTCTTAATAGCGAACTTATCGGAACGACCTGCGTTTTGACAAAGACTAATGACGAAGCGTTACAGGTTACCGGACTGCTGCTTAAAAACGGAATGGCTGCCAAATTGATTCAGACCAACGACGGATTTAGCCTGTATAATCTTTTGGAGATACGGTCTTTTTTGGCCAAACTTAACATGTCAGATGATGTTTTTATTATCGCTGACGAACTATGGGAAAGCGCGAAGCGCGAATTACAGCATGCGTTTCAAGCCAGTAATAAGTTGGAAATTTGCAATAACATCATAAAAGAGTTTGAGGCGACATTCCCAAAACGAAAATACAAATCGGATTTGGAGGTTTTCATCCGCGAATCCAAACTGGAGGACTTTTTCAACGAAAATGGGGAAACTATATTTGTATCAACGATACATAAAGCCAAAGGAAAAGAATTTGATAATGTGTTCCTGATGCTTGAAGATATCAATCCGTCCAGCGATGAAGTAAAACGGCAATTGTATGTAGCCATTACGCGAGCAAAGCAAAATCTTAGTATTCATCTGAATTCAAATTTTCTTGACAATATAGCTGTTGAGAATTTGGAGCGCATTGAGGATAATGCGATTCACTTACCTCCTAATGAAATCGCAATGCATTTGACTTATAAGGATGTTTGGCTTGATTATTTTATTAATAAGCAAGATTTGATTGCGCTGCTAAGAAGCAGTGATTCTTTAATTTTAAATGGGAATGAATGTTTGGACAGTAATGGTCAGCCTATTTTGAAGTTTTCAAAGCATTTCGTTGGGGAGATTGAAAGAATGAAAGAACGCGGTTACGGGTTGAAATCGGCCAAAGTGAATTTTGTTGTGTATTGGTTAAGAGAGGGTGCAGAAAATGAAATATTAGCCGTGTTGCCGGAGGTTTGGTTTGGGAGGAAGAGTAACGATGAAATTATCACCTATCTATGAAAAATTTATCGTTTGAAGTTACAGTTAATCCCGAAAATTATAATAAATGGGAGTTTCAAAAAAAGTATTTGTCAGAAATGGACGGTATTGACGAGCAAATGCGACAGAAACTTTTAAACGCTCTCAACACACTCGAAACAGAACTAGGCAAATCTTTTTTAAAAAGATATTCCTGGAATCATCCTTTACGACAAAAAATAAGCAACAAAGCTAAATGGCAAATTTGTGAGGTGATACAGTTTACTGATGTGTTGCAAAGTCTCAAGACCAACGATAGCAATTACGAAATAGTTATTCCAAAATTATTAAGTGAAAGAAACTCAATAATTGAAGGAGTTCCTTTTGTAGATATTGCGCAAACTTACCTTAAAGACAATTTTAAGGTCTGGTTTCTCGATGAAGTTCCAAATACAAGAACACCTGATATGAAAATTACAAATCTTGAAAATCAGGAAGTTTTCTATGTCGAGATAACAACCTTGGACGACAGAGAAGAAAGAAATGAACAAAGACAAGATTATGATTTCTTTCATAACGAGTTCCATAATATTCCTCCGTATTCATCATTTTACGGTAAGCAACATTTGCCACTTGTCAACGAACATTTTGAATTTAAAAAAATAATTGCTGAAGTAAAAAATAAAGTAAAGCACGAACAAAAAATTGTATTTTATTCTAATAGGCATTTTTATTTCATAATGGCGCCTCCAATATTTAACACTGAACTTCAAAAAATTTGTGAAAGAGAAAATATGCGCACCAACGACATCGAAGGGTTACCGTTGCGATTCAATTATGTCAATCAAATCAGAAGTAAAATAGGTAAGAAATTAACTCAGATACCTCATGCATCCAACGGGATAATTTACATCAATATCAATACAATGTTTTTCATGGTGACTGATTTGGCTGATGCAATTCCTCGTATTGAAGAAAGCATGTCTTCATCCAAGGAAATTTTGGGGGTTGTGATATATTCAAAGATTGTAGACATTAGGAAAAACGAAGTAATAAAATTTGACAAACATTTGTTCACAAGAAGAACAATTGAAAATTACAGTTTTGAATCACTGTATATTCATAACAGTAATTGTGAAGTTGTTATTTCGGATAGAACTATCGAAAAGATTTTGCAAACATTTGCGTAGCATATTTGAATAGTATTAACATCTATTAACACTGTTACAGAAATCAATTTTGTCCTGTCAGGATCTTTTTACAGCAAATCATCCACTATATCCGCAAAGTCAAATTCATGAATCAACGTGATTGTATGTCCTTCCTTTCTCATGCTTAAAGCCTTTTCAACTTTCCGTCCATAACACGAAAACGCCCATGCCGGATTGCCATTGTCGCCAACAATCAGGTAATCCGTTTTTTTATTAATGCTATCGGTCGGGATGCCACCCAATTTTTTAATATCCTGTTGCAGGGTTTCGCGGTTGCCTCGCTTGAGTACGCCTGTAATACAAAACGTCTTTCCTTCAAAAATTACGTTGGGTTCGCTGGTGCAAAGCCCCGCGATATGCACTTCTGAAGTTTCGACATCGAGCCTCTTTTGCATGTCTGCGTCTTCAATTTTTACAAACTGGTTGAAATAGGCTTTCAGGATTGTTTTTTCCTCATCATCGACCTTGCCGTCAGAAACAATTGAAAGCACGAGACTCCTGATCTCATCGTAGGGGTAATAGGTGTTTAGATGTTCATTTTCTGAAAGCCAGGCATGCAGGTCAAACACTTCTTTCTCGTTGATTTCACCGTCGGCTAAAATACCGTGGCAAAGTCCCTGCAGTGTTTGCAGGTCAGTGGTCACGGCGTTGTAATAATAATTTTCACTTTCATATTTCTGGCAAAGCCAGAACAGATCTTCAATGGTTTCCTTGGGCGGAATGCCATTGGAAATGGTTTCATTGATAATGGTCATGAACTCATTAAACGGATTGCGGTTGATCAGTTCGTCGTGTGCCGTTACCCATTTTTTCAATTCATTAATTTCCTGCTCGTTGACGGTGCCATCGAGTCTGATCCCGAGCAGCAATCCCTTCAGCGCATTTATTGCTTTGTCGGCCTGTGCTTTTGCTGTGTAAATCTTTAAGGTTTGTTGGTCCATGATTTTGTTAAATTAGAGGTTATCAACTCAAAATTATTTATTAGCCATTGTTACTAAAACCACCCTTCCGCCATCTTCTCTGGACAACAATAATTTTTTGCCATCGGTGAGTTCGACCATTGTTCCGATCGGTATCTCTTTATCGTTGGTTAAGTCTTTTAATGAAGTTAATTTTTGGTTTACCAACACCCACGCCCCGTTGTGAAATGTAAAGTATCCTACAGGGACTTTCTGAGCCGCAGTGGTTTTTTCATTTCTTACTACATTCCTGTTTGCGTGCCACTCAAAAAGATATTGGTCATTGTACACCATGAGGCGATGATTCTCCGGTTTCCAAATCGACTCTTTTTGCTGGTAGTATAAATCCAGCACTGGTAATGTACCTTTGTGAACCGTTCCACAGAAAGGACATTTGGGCGTATTTGTATTGTCAAATACGTACCATTTTTGTTCACATTTTGGATTCAGACACTTCTGAATAAGATCCGTCGTTTTTAAAAGTGCAATTTCCCATTCTTCGGCTGTTGGTCTTTGCATTGGATTATGGAGACCGTCTATAAACACTTTGTCAAATAATGTTTTGAGATAAGGTCCGATGATTGTATAAGGTAGTTTGGAAATATCAGCCCATGGTAAATCCCATTTGGATACCTGGTTCAGTTTTGGCCTGTTCATCGCATTTGTTGGATGCTCAATAAACAATGCCTTTTCTCCCATGGAAAGCAGGTCATCTTTTTCAGTCTCCAGATCGTGGACTTTTCCCCCTTTTAATGGATGCCTGTGTAACAATAGCATATAGATCAGTACCGGTAGTGAATGTAGATCTGTTAACCTGTTTGGTAATTTACGCGCTGGATCTGTTTTATTAAGATGTTTTGAAGATAAAACTTCAGGAGCAATGAACTCTGCGGTACCAATTACTTCAGCAGGAAAAAGGCCAGGAACTACTAGACCATCTAAATCGATAATGCAGGCTGATTTATTTACAGGATCTATCAGAACATTATTATATGATAAATCAGAATGTGCCAACCCCATTGCATGCATTTTCTTGATTCCTCTTGTGAGGTTGATACAAATCTGGAAATAACTTAACCAATCACCCAATTCATTTTGTGCCACACGCAGCGGAAACAATGGATTTCGAAATTTAGCGCCCGCAAACCACTTCCCATTTTTCTCTTTGCCTTTGATAAGGTCGCTGGTTTCATAACCTGTTTTAAAGAAAAACCGGCTGTTATAAATTGGAACAATCACTCCAGTTTGTCCATTGTGATCAATAACATCTGTCGGCCAGCGGTATACCTCATTTAAATAATAATCACCTGCATCGCCTTTTTTAATTTGCGGCAGGTATTTGTTTGTTATCCGTTGCAGCCTGTCTTTCTGATTGTAATCAAGTTTGTCTCTGAAAATCGCTACAACATATTTTTTATCCGGACTAAAATAAACATCCTTTACACCACCACGCATGGGTTCGCCATTGTCAATAAATTGATATGTGATTGAAGGATCATTGATAGATTTTACTGTAACTGTACGCATCATTAAAAAATTATTGCTAAAGTCCGGTCATCGTGGTTTCCGGGGCTCCAAAAGTCCATCCATACCGCCAGTTCTTTTGCTATATTTTCATTGTCATAACTGAAGTCTATTTTATTTCCTTCTTCTGACTGCTGCTTAAGGTCTTTGATAAATTCATTCCAATGCTCTATTTTTTCAAGATTGGCTTCAACCACAAATTTCGGGTCGTATATTCCATCTGTCATTAAAAAGAGATAGGAAAAATCTTCGATAAGTCTGACCCCAAATCGTGTCGAAAACTTATCACTATGGAAAATTTCAGGCATCGTTATAAATCTTGTCCCTCCGCTGAATTCTCCAACATCGAGCCAGTTCATAAGTTTTACGCTGGTAAGATCCTTATCAATTATTGCAATTGGGCAATCTCCTACTCCAAATGTTAATAAAGCGTAGCCGCTATCTAGTTTTTTTATCAGTGCGAAGATTAGCGTAGTATGGAAATCCTTTAACGGTTTTTCGACTTTAGTCGCAAAGTCAGCAATACTCTTGTGTGCTTCGAATGCAGCCTTTGACATCATCTCATAAACCACTTTACTGGTTTGTTTGATATTGGCATCGTCAGGACTTCGTTGCTGAAGATTAAGATTTTCGTCCAGTTGCCTGACGATATCTTCGGTGAGATACTCCTCAAAAAAAGAAATTACCGACTCACACGCTATCTTCGATCCCATTCTAGATGAGGGAGCAGACCCTGCACCATCTGAAACCGCCACCACATTCCATCCTGTATTCCCTATTTTTCTATAGGAGAAATCATCGTCCCGAAATGATCCCACATTTGCATGACTACGTCCGCGTTTGGACGAGACTACAATTTTTTTATCCAGGAAATTGTCTGAAACCTCAACGTTATCTTCTTTCCAATAGAAATCATTTGTATCACTTGGGATGTTTGTCCACAAGGACTTAGGGTCGGGATTTATAATCAGCGTTACAACCTTTTCATTTAGAGGCGAATCAGCACGCTCGCCGACAACATTAAATTTTAGGATACACTTTAAATTGCCGCTGACTGTTGGATTACCAGAAATAATGTGAGATGCCTCATCGTAATTTAAGCCTGTGTTTTCTAAACCTTCAATTATAAATTCCGTAATATCATTCCAGCCCCATTTGACGAAATCAACAGAACCATTGTAAGGTTTTCCTACAGTGCCATTTGGCAGCATTAGCGGTTGAGCGGTTATGTCATCAATTCGTGTCTTAAGTATCCAATTGGTCATGATCAATTTTTGATTTTCCTGAATTATTTGAACAGCATTCTTATTTGACTCCTCATTTGCAAAATGATCAAGTGCAGCAACTTTTCCCTGAATTTGTATGCTATTTTGAACAAGTAACGCTTCGATATAATTTCGCGCTTCCATGATTAACCGAGTGTTCTGTTGATGTCGAACCCAGCACCTCCTGAACCATAAGTAGCCTGCGTGTTGCACCACGGACAAGTGCTTAAAGTTTCATCGCCTATGCAATGTAATTTTCCGCAGGTACAAATTGCAAATGCAATCTGGTTGCCACAACAAGGACAAGTAGGGCCACCTATTAGTTCGTCTGTATTTACCCTGGATGACAAATTTGTCTCGTCTGCGAGATCAAAATAAGAACTGTCGACCTGGTAAGCCCCTTGCAATTTGTAGCTTTTTGAAGAAAGCTCAATTCCAGCATAAGAAGTTGGAGCAATAACTCTTTTGTATTTCATCAAATATGGCTTCTTTGTATTTTGGCATTTTGCAGCCAATACGACAAAATTGTCATCTGTAAATCTTGGCGGAGCTTCTGTCTTTGTCAAGTCAATTTTTGAAATAATCTTATCGTCAAGTTTTGCCAATTCAAATCCGGAGTTGTTATTCTCCACGCTGATACTGCTTGTTTTGATCGAATCGGTAACCCATCTGAAGAAATCTTTGTAGGATTCGACATTTGTGTTATTAAAGTGTAACACGTTTTCTGTTAGTTCACCAAGTAATTTGTTATCGGTTTCGTCCCCGAAAGAGACCGCGACCATGTTTGCACCGCGCTGCCAGTTTTGCTTCCACTCCTGAATTGCAGCCTTGCTGTCATCGGTTGGTATGCCATCCGTAAACAGAAATATTATTGGTTTCCAGTCCCCTTTTACTTCATATGTAGTCTTAACAATGTTACGCCGCAATTCAAACATCAGGTGGCCTAAACCGTTACTAAGAGATGTTCCGCTTCCAATAGGAAATTTTGGTGGGTAGAACGTCACGATTTCCTGTAATGGCACTAAGGTTTTAGCTTTTCCGGCAAAAACAATAATCGAAATCCAGACTGTTTCCAATGCGTGCGGATCGGTTTTAAGTGCCTGAATAATTGTAGACAGCCCCTCTTCTACTTGTTGGATTGGCTCGCCAACCATGGATTCCGAAATGTCGATTAAAAAATATATAGGAAGTCTTCTCATTTTAAAATATTGATAATTAATAGAAGGATTAACAAGAGTATAAGTTGTGTTACATCGACAAAAAGTCCCTGGCCTACCTCGTAAGGTTTGATTTTTAAATTTAATAGTTTTAAAACCGGTTCAAAAAGACTTTGAAAAAAGTCAAACACTTTTCTATTTCCAGGTTTCAATCTGTCTTTGTAAGGCAGTAATTTTGAATATAGAAACAAGCCTACAATCAAGACACTTAACAATAATGATAAAACCGACATTATATTACGATCGTTATTTCACTGGGCGGTGGTGGCAGTGCTGAATTTTCTCCGGTGCCCTGCGTTTTGTTTCCCTGTTCGATTGTTTCAGAAACCCATTTAAAAAATGATTTTAAAGTTTGGCTGTCGGCCGAATCCAAATGCACGACATTATCTGTTAACTCCTTAAGCATTTCATCATTCGCCATATGCCCCGCCGCGCAGCCAACGATTGTTCCAAAATTTATTCCTTTAATTTCTGTAATTTGTTCGCGGTATAATTTCAAGTCTGAGGGTTTTCCATCGGTAAAAACAAACAGCAGCGGTTTCCAATCCCCTTTTTGCGTAGGAGAACCGACAATCAGATCTTTTTTTACCTGGCTAACAATAAATTCTAAACCCGCTCCGGTATGAGTGGGTCCACTTTGCGGGCAGACAATTTGAGGAAGCTGAAAACTTACAAGTTCTGTGAGAGGGACAATTTCTTTTACCTCCCGGTCAAATGTTACAATGCTGATGTACAGTGAATCCAATGCCTGCGCATCAGACCTTAAATTATTTATCATTCCGCTTAAAGCATTATTGAGTGCTTCAATTGGTTCGCCGTACATGGAACCCGATGTATCCAATAAAAAATAAACAGGAAGTCTCCTCATGATTTAGAGCGTGTTAGAATAGTGCAGCCTAATGTCCGAAAAAAATATTACACAACAATGTTTAATTCAGATGGAGGTGGTGGAAGTTCGTTTAAACTCATCACCTCTTTACCAGAATCTTCGACACGAACTGAAGTGACCCCAATAGAAGCGGTAACCCATTGAAAGAATTTGCCTATACTCGCGCTGTCGGCATTATCCAAACTGATCACATTTTCAGTAATCTGTTTCAGGATATTGGTATCAGCGGCGCCACCAGCTGCACATGCAACCGTAAAAGCAACCTTCCTTTTTTTAAATTCTGCAAGACCACTTTGCCAGTCATCGGTTGGAATTCCGTCTGTCATAATAAAGACCAAAGGTTTCCAATCGCCTTTTTGTTCGGGAGTGGTCTTTTCAACTTCCGAATCTATTTTAGCACTCACAAGCTTAAGCGCATCACCAAAAGCGGTCACGCCACTCGCTTTTATATCCACCATCTGAAACGACGCCAAATCTGTAAGCGGGATGATTTGTGTTGCGCTGCTGTCAAATGTTATAACACTTAAAAAGGCAGTTTCAATTGCCTGGGGATTTTGACGTAGCGAACTTATCATGATCTGAACGCCATTCTTTACGGCTTCAATTGGTTCACCTGACATTGAGCCTGAGGTGTCTAACAATAAATATACAGGAAGTCTTCTCATTTGATATGTGATTGATATAATTAGATATAATTTTTAAGGATCTCGACAAAACTATCCGTTCGTTTCGGCTCACCGATGGCACGGAACTTCCATTCACCTTCTTTTCGATATGCTTCAGCAAAAACCATAGAACACATGCCATTTAAAGAAGCATCCCCTGAAAGGTTAAATTTTGCGATCTCAACACCTCTGGCGTCTACTGCCCTGATGAATGCATTATCGACCATCCCGAAATGCTGGTTGTTTTGTGTACCCTGGTAAATGGTTACGAGAAATAATATTTTTTGGTATTTCTGATCGAGTGCATTGAGTTTGACAATAATTTGTTCATCGTCTCCATCACCCGCACCTGTCCTGTTATCGCCTGTTAACCAAATGTTACCGGAGGTGTGCTTCATGGAGTTGAAGAAGATAATATCGCCTTCGAAAAAACCGACCTGTCCACCGTTATTATTTCTTACAGTTCGACCGGAATTGGCAACTTTTCCATTTGCATCTAATAAGAATGCAATGGCGTCGAGATCATACTCTTCCTCTTTGCCGCCAAATAGTTTTCCGAGAAACCCCGAGTTTTTTTGTTTTACGTCCCAACCCAATCCGATCGTTACTGTGTTAAGATCGAAAGATTCCCCTTTGTCATTTTTACGCAGGTCAATAGTTTGTCCTTTTTGAAGATTTATAGCCATAATTTATTTTATTATTTGTCCAGAATAGTATTTTTCGAGAAAGAAACCTAAGTCAGCCCGGTAACCAATACCTGATGCTTCGAACTTCCATTGTCCGTTTCTTTTGTAGAGCCTTCCGAACTCGATTCCTGTTTCGATTGAAAAATCTTCACCGAGTTCATATTTCGCAATTTCTTCACCACTTGCATCGTCAACAACACGTATGTAGGAGTTTCTAACCTGGCCAAAGTTTTGTTTTCGCCTTTCAAAATCTTCGATTGTAACCACGAAAAGAATTTCAGCAACCATCGGATCTACTTTCGCAAGGTCAATCTTTATAGCTTCATCGTCATCGCCGTCACTACTCTTTCCGTCCGGATCGTCGCCGGTATGTTCCAATGCACCGTCAGGAGATTTGAGGTTGTTATAAAAAATGAAATAATTCTCACCCAGTAACTTTCTAGCATCATTGATCATGATTGCTGATGCATCTAAATCAAAGTCAAATCCGGTTCCTTCATTTGGATCCCAACCAAGTCCGATTGTAATTCGTGATAATCCAATATCAACCTTTTGCCCTTTTTGCAAGTTTATTGCCATAACTCAATTTTGTTTTTGTTTTATGTTTTGTTTTATGTTTTCAAAAATATTGTAATCGACAAGCAGTTACTTACGGAAAACCGTAAATCAAACCGTGATCTTTTTCTTCGGCCAGTTTAAAAATACCGAAGTTAAAATTGGAACAAAGAAAATCAGGACGGTAATAACAGATATACCCATATCGGCGATATGGCTGGATAAAAATTTACTAACCGGACTATCAGGATAAAAATGTTCAAAAAGTGACAAGGTTAATTTTATACCTAGTATTGCTATTACAATAAAAGCTGCCGTCTCGAGGAAAGGATAGGTTTCCATTAGCTTTACAAACCACTGTGCAATGAATCTCATTGCAAGGATTCCAATGAAGACGCCGATACAAACAAGAATAATATTTGGCGTAAAAGCTACTGCCGCAAAGACATTGTCAATTGAGAATGCCATGTCCATTAGTTCCACCAGACAAACCGTTGCCCAAAAACTTCCTATAGATCCGACGGTAAGTTTGTACAGCCAGTTGCTTTCTTTGTCAATTGTATCATCTTCCGTTGTTTCTGTTTGCTTACTTTTCCAATAATCAAAGACCAGGTAAAGCAGATAGAGACCTCCCAAAGGCTTTAGCCACCAAATTTTAATTAGAAATGCCGCGAAAATCATCGCAAGACCACGGAAGAAATATGCTCCCCAAATCCCATATTTTAAAGCTTTGTCACGCTGTTTTGGAGGCAAATCCATTACCATAGTTGCCAGCACTGCCGCATTGTCTACAGAAAGCAAACTTTCAATTATAATGAGATTTCCAATAATAGCCATGGAAGCTGCCGGATGATCGATGATATCCTGCCATAATACAGCAATAGTTTGAAGTAATTCGTTCATGAGTAATAATTTTGATTGTTAGTTTTTTTATTGGTCTTTATTTGGTTTTTATTGGTTTTCGATAAATTTTGTTGACTCTATAAAGTAATTTGCTTCGACAAAATCAAAATATCTATTTTTTACTAGTTCAACCTTAAATTTTACTGGAAGGTAAATGCCCCATTTTGAAAATTCCAGAATACCAGGGGCATCTTCCAAAAGTTGGGCAATATGTGAATCAATATCCTCTATCTTTCTCAAATTGATCCAAGCATTTTTAAATTCAGATTTGGTGCATTTTAATTCAATGCTACTTGTCTTGTCATCAAGAAAATTTTCAATTCCGTTGATTTTTAAAAGGAAGCTAAGTGTTTTATTCGTTCTGGTACCCGTGAAAGAAAATAGTGTTAGATTTTTTTCAGTTTGCCATAGCAGACGATCTGATTTAATATTCCTAACTTCGAAAGGAGCAAATTCTGCTTTGAGGATTTGCAACTCTTCAGTAGTTTCTTCATTTAGAAATTCATATTGCTTATCAGTGTATAAAACTTCAAACATCTTTTCCCTAATTCTGGAGTGTATCGAAGCACCACCTCCATTAAATGTTGGTTTTTTTCCGTCGCTTGTGGGAATCACTTCTATCTTTTTTGACTTAAAGTCGATTGAAATAATTTTCCAGATACGTGCCGCCAGAAATATATTTTCGTCTTCAACTACCTGCGGGGTATATGGAATTTCACCTATCCTATTTCCACTATTTACAACCTTAAAATTTTCTTCTGTTTTAAATACACTGTAGAAATCGCGGCTATTTACTATTTTCTCGCCTTCAATACCAATGATGACTTCATAGCCAAGCTTTTCCAGTAAATCTGTTTCTGTAAGATATTCCAGAACTGTCCGTATTTCCTCTTCTGCAATTTCCGGAAACGCAAAGTTTGATCTTAGTTGCTTTACCAACTCTTCGGAGTTAATTCCTGAATGTCCTTTAGTAATAGAAAGTGCCTGATGTAATAAGATGTCGTATGGTTTATTTGTAATAAGTGGCGGTTCTATGAATTGTTCCTGATATAATAGCCAACATGCCAGTGATTGAAGCAGACTCCAGTGATCACTTGAATATAGAAGCAAATTGCTTTTTGCGCCTTCTCTTCGTCCACTCCGACCAACCCTTTGTATAAGTGAAGCTATACTGTGAGTGGCATCAATTTGTACTACTTCATCAACAGTGCCAATGTCAATACCGAGTTCCAATGTTGAGGTACAGGCAATCGCAAAGTTTTGATGTTTATTATTTTTCGCAAAAAACTCAACATATTCACGAACCTCTCGATCTACGGACGAATGATGGGAAAAATAGTTTTTGTGTCCATTGACCCGGTCGGAAATTTTCCTCAGCTTCACAGCTATTACTTCAGTAATCCCGCGACTATTTGGAAATATAAGTACTTTTTTATCCTTTGTCTGCAGATAAAGATCCTTGAATAATTCCAGAGGCAGATCATCACCATCCTTTTCAAAATATTTAAAAACCGCATTTATCTCTTTAGCTGTACTGTCTTTTAGAACAATGGTTTCGGCTGAATTTCCGGTGAACTTTTTCGCTTCTGCAAAGTCACCTAATGTTGCAGATAATCCTACAATTCTAAATGTATTTTTATTAATATCCTGTAAACGTGACAAGATTGATTTGAGCTGAGTACCACGATCTGAACCTATAAAAGAGTGGATTTCATCAATGACAACAAACTTAAGGTTAGCAAATAGGGCCTTTGCGTTGTAAGGCTTGTTTGCCAACATTGCTTCGATGGACTCAGGAGTGATTAGAACAACACCAGACGGATTTTTAATGAGATGCTCTTTAAGAGTCCTGCTCGCCTCGCCGTGCCATTTTGTAACCGGTACTTCCATGTTTTTGAGCAGCTCTTCTATTCGGAAAAATTGATCATTGATCAAAGCGATCAAGGGTGAAATGTATAACACCTGCACACCGGGATCATTGAAATTAACCTTTGAAAGTACCGGCAAAAAAGCGGCCTCTGTTTTACCTGATGCCGTCCTTGATGCCAGAATATAATGATTTTCGGTTGTCAGAATGTGCTTAATTGCCGCGTTTTGGATCGGACGCAATTCTTCCCACCGTTTTTCACGGATGTATTTTCGGATTGGTTCTGATAGTAGTGTAAATGGCATTACAGCTCTTCGATAAAGTCCAGCGAAACTTCTTTAGGGCGCTCATCGGAGATTTCGATATCGCCAAACAATTTTGCTTTGTCTAATGTTGGATTTTGACGCAGGATATTTAAAATATTTAGAAAATCCCGGATCACTTCACGCGGCGTTAAAAACTCGGATGCGCCAGGTTTATTGAAAATTTCCTCCATAAACTGCTGGATGTCGGAATCAGATATATCAATTTCTGTTTTATAATTGTAGTCAAAAATAGCTTTGAGCTTGTTCAGCAATACAAAAATCTCGTTGTGGTCTAATGGCATCAGTCGAATGACCGGCTGTGCAAAATCACGGATTTCAGCAGTTTCAAATTTGTTTGTTTCCAACCTCGATTTTAAAGCATGATAACTAAACAATCCACGGCGTTCGTTTTCAAGCACTTCCTTGGTTCCTGCAAAATTGAAGAACAGGTTGGATATTTTTCCCTGGAAACAGTCGTTGTAAATCGTAAGTATTTTTTCATAGTTCTTTTCGCGGATCGCAGCAGTCGAAATCTTATATAAATTGATGGCTTCATCGAGGTTTATCATAAATCCACTGTATCCCATGCTAACAAACAATTTACAGAAGTTTTTCAGCATATCATAGTAATTGAGGTCGTTGATGACTTCGCGAACACCTAAGTCCTGCCTTGCTTCTGTTTTAGTTTTGTATTCGCCCTTGAGCCATTTAAGTGCATTGCGGCGAAGTTGTTCATCATCGTTGATATAGCCTTCATAATATTTCATTACAACCGTTCCAAAATCAAATCCTCCAACTTCGGTTATTTCATTTACAATTTTCATGATGTTGCGCTGGATCAGATTAAGATACTGCGGATTGCGTATTTCTCCTATCGAAATGTTATTTTCCTCAGCTGTTTTCATGACGATCTGTTCAATCCATTTTTCCAGCAATGTTGGTAATGCGCCGCCTTCCGGTTTCGTCTGGATAGCAATGTTATCCATAATCGATGCATAGAGCGCAACACCTTTTCCGTCGTTGGAATAAAGTCGGTTGTCGGGCGTAAAATCGGCGTTGGCCACCACAAACTTTTGCTTTAAAGCGACCGTGTTGAGCAGGTGTAACATAAAGGATTTCCCTGAACCGAAATCGCCAATCCAAAACTTGACCATACTGTGCCCGTTTTTTACATCGTCGAGCGCCGAAACGAAAGCGTTGATTTCTTCAGAGCGTCCAACAGTAATGTGCTGTACGCCAATTTTTGGCACGACCCCGCCAATTAGAGAATTGATAATGGATGTCGCTTCCTTTGGTTTGATGTTGTCTATCATTTTACTATAAGTCTTTGGTAATAATTTTCGTTGATGGTATAATATTCTTCGTCTTCTTCGATTAGAACATCGTCGAGATCTTCATAACATATTTCGTTAATGCTGTCGATTAGCTGGTTTTTAAAAGCGCCCTGTGCTTTTGCAAATAATTCCAATTCGGATTGCAGGAGCGAGTAATTGTTTTTAAAGAACAATTCCAATGTTGAAGTATGTGTAACTGTAAATGCCAGGCTCCCCAAGTATTTCGAAGTGCAGGTTTTGGAGTTTTTAGGCGTAATTTCAATCCTGATTTCTTCGGCACTGATCTCCTCTGTTTTAAACGAATTGTTGGCATCCTCGAAATCATCTTTCAAGTAGACGTTTAATAACTCCACTGTTCCGGAATGCTGTTTTTGCACTTCTTTGATCGAATTGATATCGAGCTGAATTCTTTTCCGCTTTGGCGCATAAATCTGAGGAACGGAAAGCAGCGCTTTTTCGAGGTCCCGATCGTTTAAAAAATCACTCACAACCACCTGGAAATCGTGGAGCTGTATATTGTTTGCAAATAGATTTTTCTGAATGGTTTTCGTGAACTGCTTGTTATCAAACACAGCAGATTTCAGATCATAATGCAAATAATAGATATATAGCTTTAAAGCAATTTCCTTATTGTGGGTGGCAAAAAATTTTGAAGCTTCAAAAAAGATATTTTCGACGGCAGGGTTTTGGTCGTTTTCTTCTCCAAGCAAAACTACCTTTTCAAAGAAGCGGTTGTGGTTGTTCAGGTAAGCGAACTGGATTTTTTCCAGTTTTGCTTTCCAGCGGCTTGTATTGAGTGTATTGAGTTTTTTCTCAGTTTCAATATCCGGCTTTTTTGCGTTCAAACGAGCGGGCCAGATGATCGCTCTGGCGGGCAGCAATATTCTTTCCTCAAATGCGGCGATCATTTCATTTTCGGCAATTGTGGGCTCGGTACCGAGTTTTCGTTTGTGCCCATAATAATCGCGAATGCTGTTTTCGCATTCTTTAAAAAGGATTGTATGAAATTCAGTAATGAAGTTAGAGATCAGATACCGCTGGTTGTTCGCATTGCCGGAAGTATTTTCTATCGAAGCGAAAATCGTAGCAACACTCTTAAATTCCTCGTCAATCAATATTCCTTTTTCCAGATAATGGCGCGCTAATTTCCCGATGCTTCCAATGTAAAGCCTTATGATTTCCGATGCACAAAAGTCGATACTCAAAAAACTGTTCGGATTGTACCATATCCTGTTAAGTATTTCGATTTCCTCTTTATTAAGATTAAGCGTTTTGCTGTGTTTGTTCCTCCACTCATAGGTACTATAATTTACCTGGCTGTTTTGGTAGTCGTATTGTTCGGCCTCGATTCGGGTAGCACCCTCTTTATCCCCGGCGCTCTTCATGGTCTTTACCAAAAAGGTCATCACGTAACTTTTGGTTTTTGGATATTGTTCACCAAGTTTCCTGAATTGATTCTCCAAATTAACCAAACTTTTGTGTACCTCGAATTGGTTTAAAAGGTCAAACAACAGTATAAAGGCGTAATTGGTATTTCCCTCGAGATCCATAAAGTCGCCCTGAAGGAAACTGACCTTAAAATTGGTATAAAAACGTTTTTGTTCTTTGGTGGCGTTATTCAATTCGGCATACGAATAAATATACTGGTGGCTCCATGCAGGAACGTTTGATTGCAGTCCATAATCGGACTCAATTTTATAAGATTGATTGCTGATATCCACTATCGATTCGTCAGCATTTTGATCTTCAACTGTCATTATTACTCTTCTAAATATTGAACAAATTGTTTTTAATATCGGAAATGCAGTAGTGTTATTTTCCTGCTATCTCAGAGAAACACAAATCTTTTCATACCAAAAACGAATGTATGGACTACAGCGCAGTTAGTTTTACGGTTTTCCGTAATGGAAAACAGGCTATGGAAATTTTGTTTTGCCTTGCGGCGGCTTGTAATGTGGATCGGGGAATCCAGTGGTTGGCGTTTAATGATGCGGACGAGGTGGTATTTGCCGCTAATGTTTGACAAGAATAAGGATTAATTGATAATTGACAATGGATAATTGATAATTATTTTGAGGAATGGTGAAAGGGAGAAGGCAAAAGAAGGTACAAGGTAAAAGGTAAAAGGAAGAAGGGAGAAGGGAAAACGCAGGAGGAGCAATTAATAATTTTAGGATGGACAACTCTAATTAATTAATAATTGGCTTGGCTTTATTCGGTGATAGCGCGAATTTTTGGTGCAGACGCTACTGGAGATCGCGTGAACCGTCAAATCTGTTCCGTGGTATCGTAAAGTCGAAAAAAATATAAAAAAAACGCTGCAGATGCAGCGTTTTTTTTTTTAAAGTCATATTTACAAATATGACTTCATGATCTTCGCAATTGTTTCCCCTAAGAATTTATCATCAGTAGGATCTCCGATGGCAGCAAATTTCCAGGCGCCGTCTTTTTTATACAATTTGGCCATTATGACCGAAGTTTTGCCGCGGTACTGGCTTTCTGCTGAAACGTTGTATGAGGCGAATTCTGATTGTACTTTTGTTGGCGTTCCTTCATACATCCTGATTTTTGCATAAGGAATTTCAGAGAAATCTTCACTTCCTGCATTGTTCAGGAAAAAGAAAATCTGTTCAACAGCTGCATTTATTTTGGTAAGGTCAACAGTAATGATTTCGTTATCGAGTCCGTCGTCTCCATCTTTATCTCCTGCCAGATCATCGCCGGTATGCCTTAACGCATTTTCAAACGTAACCAACTTCCCTTTTTTAAGCCCGTATCGCTGAAGCAATTCTTCCCGATACAAGGGAGAATACAAATAGTCGGTTAAATTTTTATTTCCATCCACCAGAATACAGCTCAGATCAAGATCGACATCCTTAACTGATTTTGACAATCCCAGAAAACCTTTTTTCTCGATTCCGCCCCAGTTTACACCGACACAAAAGTTTGTCAACGAATCACCACTTGTTTTTCGGAGGTCTATGTTTTGACCTTTTACTAAGTTTATTGCCATCTTTCTTTTTTTAATTGTATTTGTTTAGGTAATCCTGAAGTCCGCCTTTCATTCCGATACCGACAGCTTCAAACTTCCACTCGTCGTTCCTTTTGTAAAGCCTTCCAAATTCGACTGCAGTTTCGATTGAGAAATCTTCGTCGAGTTCATATTTCACCAATTCGGTATTGCTTTGGTCAATAATCCTGATGAAAGAATTTCGGACCTGTCCAAAATTTTGTCTTCTTTCGTCTGCTTTGTGGATGGTAACCACGAAACAAATTTCATGTACGTCAGCACTAATTTTAGACAAATCGACCTGGACTTTTTCGTCATCCCCATCGCCCGCACCGGTCAGGTTATCTCCCGTATGGATGACCGCTTCATCCGGGGATTTGAGGTTGTTGTAATAAATGAAATGATTGTCCGTAGGCACTTTTCCATTTGCCCCGACTAAAAACACTGATGCATCAAGATCAAATGCTTCCCCTGTACTGCTGGAGTTGCTGTCCCAACCAAGTCCAACTGTAAATTTTGGCGCCGCTACGGCTTGCCTTTGTCCTTTTTCTAAATTGATTGCCATTATTTTGTATTGATATTAATGTTCAACATTGCTTTTAAGATATTGGTTTGTTCATCGACATTCTGCAATTCGTCCAGAAAATCTACCGATGAAATTTTCGTGAGATATTCTTTTACAACATTTGTAACTGTAGTTGGAATTTCGTTCCTGACATTTGCCAACAGCGTTTTCAGTTGCAGCGTTTTAATACGCAGTTCCCGTAAAATATTTTCTTTAGCTGATTTGTTCGGCGAAATGTCAACTGAAGGAAATTTGCCTGCGTCAAAAAAGTAAAATGATTTGTCGTCCTGAAAGAAAATAAACATGTCATTGGAATCCCTGAATTCAAAAATTTCAGCGATGCTGTCGTTGTAATATATTCCACAGACAAATTTGATCCTAAACTTTAATATATTGAGCCTTCCGAGCAGTTTTTTTTCAAACTTCACAAAGTCATTCTGATACACTTTTTTTCCATCGGGATGCAACGCCGCAAATTGTTCCAAGCTGATTTCACGGTAATATTCGTTCTGAACACTTTTTGAAAAATCCATAATTTCATTCCATGCAAACAATTCTTTGCTGTCATCTGCAAAAATACCGTACAGCTGGGCTATTTTTTTTGACAAACCGGCGGCATGATTTCTTGACTGGATTTTAAACGAACCGTCTTCCAATTGGTTTTCAAGCCTCAAAACAAAATCTTCATTCAGGTAAATTTCATCAGACAGCAGCAAATATTGTTGCTCTTTCTGTTTTTTCAGCCTGTGCAACAACTCAATTAATGTCGAGGTATACTGTACGTGGAAAAGATCTAACTTATTCGGGTCAAGCGCACGATTGTTTTCAAAAAGGTTGTGGATGATTTGCGTACGGATAAATATAGAAAGCAAACTGGCATCATTGAAAAAGTTAGACAACAGTTGCAGTGTCACCAGATTTTTTCTGCTGCTTCTGATAATCTGGGAATATTGTCCTTCTTCTTCCTGCATGTTCCTTTCGTGTACTTTCCTGCTAGCTGACTACGCCTTTTTTAAGTTCCGCTTCGAGGCTTTGTAATCCAGAATCCAGTTGGCGTCTTGTTTCAGCACCTTTTTCATGAATTTGTTTGACTTCGGTTAGGGTATCAATCAGTGATTTCGTTGTCATTTTCAATGTTTCCAATGAAACGATTGTGTTTTCATTTTCCCTGGCCACTTCGATGCTGTTTTGCTTGAGCATTTCGGCATTTTTCTGCAGGATCGTATTGGTCGTTTCAGATACTTTACGCTGCACCTCGATATTTTGCTTTTGGCGCTGCAACGCAACGGCAAGTGTGAGTTGGTTTTTCCATACCGGCATTGTCGTTGTCAATATAGACTGTGCTTTTTCAGCGATCGAAGTATTGTTATTCTGAACCACCCGAATTTGTGCCAGCGATTGCAGCATGATAAACCTTACGATTTTCATATCGGCAAGGCGTTTGTCCAATCGGTTGATGTATGTTTTTTTGTCGGCGATCTGATAATCCTGGTAGTTGGCGCTGTTTGATTCCATTACGGCAAGTTCTTCATTCAGTTCCTTGAAACGAATTTGTCCGGCGATAATGTGCTTTTCCATCTCTTTGATCAATCCTACATTCCCGTCGAACATGGTTTGTAAAGCGCTGTTGTCTTTGACAGAATTGATCATTCCGGCTTTGACTTTATTGCTGATTTTTTCGATATTGACCGTAATCTTATCGTACTGCTGGAATAATTTCTTGACATCAATCACAAACTTATTTAAAAGCGGGATCTTCGAAAGAAATCTTTTAAACGGTCCCTGGTCCAATTGGTCGACATCTACATAATTCAATTCGGTCAACAGGTCGTTGATCAATGTTCCTACTTCTCCCGAGTTATAAGTACGCACATTTGTCAGGAAAGTATCACTCTGTTTGGCGATAGAATTTTGTATTTCCGCTCCGTAATTAAGAATGGAATTTGCATCATTCTCATTGAGCTGGCTCGAAATGTCTTTATAATTTGCGACATCTGCATCAGAAACCTGCGCGAGGTTTACATTTCCGTCCTTATCAATCAGGGTATTGTTTTCCTGAGTAACCAATTGATTTTCTGTCATCTTTTAAAACTTAAATGTTATAAATGGTTCTGTTGGATTGTTACCGTCGTTTCTTCTAGTTTTCGGTCTTTTGTTGGCACACCGATCGCATTGAATTTCCATTCTCCGTTTCTCTTATAAAATACGCCTAATACCATAGATACATTGCCTGAAAACGACGCATCGTTGGCAATGTCATACCGCGCAAATTCATTGGCCACATGTTTTGGCGTGCCTTCGTAAATGCGAATGGACGCAAACGGAATGTCTTTGAAATCCTGTCCGCGGAAGCTGTTTACAAAAAACGCCACATAAGCTGCGTTTGGCGACAGGCTGCTTAAATCTAAAGTAATTACCTCGTTGTCAAGTCCGTCGTCGCCGTTCAGGTCGCCTGTTAAATCATCGCCGCTGTGCTTGATTGCGCGGTCGTTGCTTTGTAATTTTTTAAAGTTTACAGAATCTATGTGTTTTTTCTGATCGTCATAAACCGCGCAGCTGGCATCGAGGTCGACGGGTTCCTTTTTAGTCCCGAACAATCCCTTTTTTTCAATTGCTCCCCAGTTGATTCCAACGCAAACACTTTGCAGTTTTACTCCGTCGCTTTTTTCAAGATTGATGCGTTGCCCTTTTTCTAAATTGATTGCCATGATTAATTGTATTTGTTTAGATAGTCCTGAAGTCCGCCTTTCATCCCGATACCAACTGCCTCAAATTTCCATTGTCCGTCTTTGTTGTAAATGCGGCCAAATTCAACTGCAGTTTCGATAGAAAAATCTTCTTCGAGTTCGTATTTCAGTAATTCGGTGTTTGATGCATCGTCCACGATCCGGATGAAGGAATTGCGCACCTGACCGAAGTTTTGTTTGCGTACATCGGCTTCGTGAATCGTAACGACCACACAGATTTCCTTTACGCTGGCCGCAATTTTTGTCAGGTCAATTTTCACCTGTTCGTCATCGCCATCGCCGTCACCCGTAAGGTTGTCGCCGGTGTGTGTGACTGCAGAATCCGGGGATTCAAGATTGTTGTAAAAAACAAAATGTTCGTCAGAGATCAGTTTTTTGTTGTCCCCGAGTATAAAAACAGAAGCGTCGAGATCAAATGCAGCACCGGTTGAACTCGAGTTGGTATCCCAACCAAGACCTATGGTGAATTTTGGTGCATTAATATTCTCGCGCTGTCCTTTCTGTAAATTGATTGCCATGATTTAATGATTTTTTTATGATGTTGATATTTTTTTTGTATTCTTCAATCTGGTGGTAATTGTTGCTCACGCCAAGATGAAAGAGTTCGTCGCATTTTTGCTTTGGAATCCCGCCTTTGAGGTACAGGAATTCTGCTTCATCCATTTTCAGGATGTATTTAACGATCCTGGTATTGAAATGGAAATCATCTTTGTTCATCAAATCTACAATATCCTGCACGTTTTTAACCGCAAAATAATTATAATGGTTCTCAATATTCGGATGAATTTCTTTGTTTGCCAACTCTGCGAAATATACAAAAATAAAGTTCCCTTCTACTTCATACTGCTGCAAAATCTTATTTACGGTATGCTCATGGCTTCCGGTAATTTTGATGTCATCTACAAAAATGCAAAGTTTGCCACCAATAAAATTGCGGTCGATGTAATAAGTGTCATTTGAAATCAACTTCACCCGTTCATCATAATCCAGATTTCCGTAATCGGTCACATACGTCTGGTTTCGGTAAATCTTTGACTCGACACTTGCCTTTTTATCATTTTCGAACAAAAATTCGTTGAGTTCCAATTTGAAATAATGACAAAGAAAATTTGATGCGGTCGGAATTGACAGGTACGGACTCGGAAGGATTACGATTTCATCGGTACTCAAAAGCAATTCGCGGTGCGTGTCCAGAAAGCCCTGAAATAATTCTTTTGCAAATTGCTTTGCGTGGCTTTTGTCCCCAAATTTAAATTCGCTGTAAGCGGCCTCGCTAAACGGGCAATGTTCCTGCGATAGGATTTTATGTAAGCTGTAACTTTTGTTCATTTTAATTAATTTAATAAATGGGCTCCGAAACCGAAACGCATCGCGCCTTCATAGTCGGCAATTCGGTTGTCACCTACGTGAAGGATTTGTTCTTTTGTAATATCGTGTGTGAGGTTTTGTTTTTGACGAAAAACTTCTTCAAACATTTTCATATTGGGTTTTGAAAAACCGGTTTCATCCGAGTAGATCTGGAAAGCCAGCAAGTGCTCCAAATTGTAAAACTGCATCAATTGGCGCAATGACGATCCTTTTATGAACGCCGTATTACTCAAAATACTCGAAGTTTTTCCTTCATCGTTGAGTTGGTCCATGAGTTCGTTGATTTCAGGAAAAATCAATACAGGCGGATATTCCAGGAAAAGTTTTTCAGATGCAAGTTCAAAACGATCAAAATCTGATTGTTGAAACAGGTTTACATCCATTTTTAGTTCGCCCAGAATTAATTTATAGATGTCTGTTGCAGCAATATGGATTCCCGATTTTTCGCAATTTTCGTTAGATAAAACATCAAACTTTCGAATCGCTCCGGCAGTTTCATGCAAATCTAAAGTCTCAAAAAATCGGTGGAACAGCAAATTGCGCTGCCCTTTAAACTCCGGATGTGAGCGTATCAAAGTGAGCCATAAGTCAAATGACACGTGGCGGAACTTTTGTGTATCAATAATCAATTGATGGCCTTTTAAATTAATAATCTGACTGTGCTTTTCAAAAAAAGCCGGCCAGCTAACTGCGAATATTATATTTTTTTTATCAAAATCCAATTAAAAATATTCGCAATAATCAATTATAACGCAATTTTTACGATTCCGAAATACCGGAATTCTTTTTCGGCCAGTTGAAAAACACTGAAGTTAAAATCGGCACAAAGAAGATTAGTACTGTGATTACTGAAATTCCGATATCTGCAGTGTGGCTTGCTAAAAATTGGCTCACCGGACTTTCAGGATAAAAATGTTCAAAAAGCGAAACAGTCAGTTTGAGTCCGAGAATGGCGATCACAATAAAAGCAGCAGTTTCCAAAAACGGGTATTTCTCCATCAGTTTAACAAACCATTGCGCGATAAAACGCATGGCCAGGATTCCGATGAAAACACCGATACACACCAAAATAATATTTGGCGTAAAAGCCACTGCTGCAAAAACATTGTCTATCGAAAAAGCCATGTCCATCAACTCAACAAGGCAAACGGTTGCCCAAAAGCTGCCGAGCGACCCTACTGTTATTTTATACAGCCAATTGCTTTCTTTATCGATGGTATCGTCGTCGGAGCTTTCGGTTTGTTTGCTTTTCCAATAGTCGTAAACGAGGTACAACAAATAAATTCCTCCCAAGGGTTTTAGCCACCAGATTTTAATCAGGAAAGCTGCGAAAATCATCGCCAAACCACGAAAAAAGTAGGCGCCCCAAATGCCGTATTTTAAAGCTTTGTCGCGTTGCTTTGGCGGCAAATCCATGACCATTGTCGCCAGTACGGCTGCGTTGTCTACTGACAACAGGCTTTCAATAATAATAAGATTTCCGATAATTGCCAGCGAAGCGCCAGGATGACTGATTATATCCTGCCACAAAACTGCGATGTGCTGAATTATTTCGTTCATTTTTTAAGTTTGTTATGTTTGGTGCGCTCGTTTAAAGAACAGGCCGAAGATATTAGTATTTTTTATAAAATTTAGATTTAAATTAAATTTTATCTTTTAGGATATAAATTGTAGTATTCCTCTTTTAGTTTTTATAACACACATTATCAATCCTAAATAAACTTTGTGCTGCCGCAATTGAAAGCACTTTCATATTATTTACTTTTAGCTTTCTTTTTCTTGGCCTTCTTTGAAGAAGCCGACTTCGTCTGTACTGGAGCACTACACACCCCACACGTCCCGCCTTCCTTCGCACAATGTTTGCAACCTGAACAATTCTTGCAGGCACCGCAATAGTCAGACCCTGTACAGCCACGGCTTTCACAGCTTGCCGCGATCAGCTTGGTCGGTCTGCTCTGCGCCAGAAGATTGCCACCGCAAAGCAGCATCAGAAAAAATAAAATGTTTTTCATATCAAATCGTATTAGTTTTCATATCCGCAAATAGTCAATCCGAGATTCTCTGCATCCGAAATGCCAGACTCCTCAATTTGGTGCGTACACCTTTTTAGTCCGCGGCAGTCGCGCTTAAAGTGGTAGCGTTTCGCCCCTGCACTTCTGCACACATAAACCACAGCATCATCCGCGACCGTATTTTCAGTAGCGGTGCCGTTTCTTACAGGCATCAACATGTTTGAAGTGGATAATACAGGAGTAACAACCGGAAGATTTTCGGTTTTTTCCTGACAGCCGGCCATACCACAGAGCCAAAGCAAGATGAGCGCCTGGCGGCACCAAATTGTTTTTTTCATTATTTGTTTGTTTTAGGTTCTGGCGGGTAACTTATAACCGGGCGGCGTATTTTGGCGGGTAATTTGTAAGTGTGGTATTTACTTGGCGTAATTTTAACAAATAAATTAACACTATATCGTTTGAAAAGCTGTTATTCGATAAAACACTTAAAAGAACGCCTAAATACACTGGCGTGGAAACTTTCGATTAACATTTTCAAAAGTAGTGAGCTGCGTAGTTGTTTTGTTACGGTTTTCCGTAATGTGAGGAATTATAAGTTTATTTGAATGTAGGAGGTAGCGTATGTGCAATACACGTTGGGCCTTTATTGATGCGGATGAGGTGGTATTTGCCGCTAATGTTTGATAAGAAAAAGGTTTAATTGATAGTTGACAATGGATAATTGATAATTATTTTGAGGAAGGGTGAAAGGTAAAAGGTAAAAGGTAAAAGATAAAAGATAAAAGGCATTGGATTGTGGATGTTAGAAAGGCAGAAGGGAAAAGGGAAAGGGAAAAGGGAGAAGACAGAAGGCTCGATATGGTTGTGGTGGTTTATTAAAATGGATCGTTGATACTGGCTTCACTCCTTCCCGCTTTGCGTTGGGTGATAATGAATAATTATTTTCAAAATTCTGTTTTTGTAGCGCATATATGTTCAATCAGCGATATTACGCATAACACTAAACATTGTTTTGTAAACAAATTTGTTTATTTTTGTGATATGAAAACTGCAATCTCTTTATTAAAAGGTATACATCCAGGCTTTGTATTGGAGCGTGAGCTTGAAAAGCGCCAATTGAAAAAAGGGAACTTTGCTTTGGATATTAAAGAATATCCACAAACTATTACTGCCATTACAAAAGGAAAGCGCGGCATGAACACGGCGCTGTCACTAAAAATCGAATCGGCGCTCGGGATTGAAGAAGGTTATTTTATGACACTACAGGTTTTTTATGAAATAGCTGAAGAAAAGAAAAAACTATTTAAAGACCATCCTGACTTAGATAAGCTGCGCCCGGTTTTGTTTTGGGACACCAAGATTGAAAAGATAAACTGGCACAAGCAAAAACGTGCTGTAATAAAAAGAATTTTTGAACGTGGCAATGCAATGGAAAAAGATGAAATTATCCGGTTTTACGGAAAACAGACTGTAGATGAAATCTTAAATAAAAGCAATGCTTCATTATAATACGGTAGTTCCTTTATTGAGGAAAACTTTAGACATGCTTATGCTGCGGAAGCGTTTGCTGCATTCCGGCTTGTGGGTGGTACAGCATTGAGCCTTTATCGCGGACACCGAATGTCTATTGACATTGATCTCTTTACCGATGCCGAATATGACAGTGTTGATTTTGAAGCTATTGACACCTATTTGCGAAATACTTTCGACTATGTTGACGCCAATGACTTTGGTGTTATCGGAATGGGCAAATCGTACTTTATTGGAAACAGTGCCGATGAAAGTGTTAAGCTTGATCTTTATTATACGGATGATTTTATTAACGAAGCTATTACCCTAGATGGTGTAAGATTGGCCACCATCGAAGAAATTATTGCAATGAAGCTGGATGTGATACAGCGTAACGGCAGGAAAAAGGACTTTTGGGATATCCACGAGATGCGGGATGATTTTCCTATTTGTGACATGTTTTCATTGCATGAACAACGTTATCCGTATACGCATGACAGGGAATTGCTGGCCAGCCAGTTTACCAATTTTGAAGAAGCCGATGAGGATTTTGAACCTGATTGTTTAAGAGGCAAGCATTGGGAATTTATTAAATTTGACATCAGTGCATTTGTTGAGGAATTGAAATGATTTGGTTAACTGATAGTTATAAGGCTTAGCTGCGTTGGACTGCGCTTCGGTTGATCATGGATAATTGATCATTATTTTGGTATAGGGTGTAGGGTTCAGGGTGATGGACAATTAGCTTCGGGCTCCATTCGGCAGCGCGTTGGAAGGAAATGGACAATGGCTAATTGATAACTATTTTAATTGGTCGATGGTTGAAGCAACTGCATGTACATTTTAGTGCGTTAGTGCTTCGGATATCTGGATGACGATACACATTTTTGATAGCATCAATGTAACCGGCTTACGAGATTGTATAGAGCATTTAAAACTTGTCACTTTAATTTCAGATGGTGAAGTAAGAAAAACCACCTGAAACTACAATGCATCTCTAAAAAAAAGGCGTTTGTTCGAAAATTAACTAAATTTTCACACCTCCTATCATTTTTTTTGTATGTTTGCGCCCGAAATCCCCATTTCGTTTTTATAAACTTAACGCTATCAACTATTTATGGAATACTTAATTTAGCCATTTGTCTTGCTTTATTTCAGAAATCAAGCAAGCACGACACCCGGACCTTCCCTGTTTTTTAGCGGCTTCAATTTACCAAGCCGATCCCATTAAACAGCAGGTAGAAAATTTCAACTGATTCTTACGATTTATTTTTTTTGACAGACCGTCACAGTAAATTGCTGTGCCGTCTTTGAAGTGCTTCTATTTCAAAGTTACAGGTATGAAGCATGTATGCAACAAAGTTGTATTTGTCTGTATTTTAAATATAGAATCATTGCTTAATCATTCACACATATAAACATTATGAAACAAAAAATTACTTTTATATTATTAGGATTGCTTTGTCTTTTCTCAACAAATGTTAGTGCAGCTTTATCTAAAGGCGATCTTGCAGTTATCGGGATGAATAGTGACGTAGATGCCGCAGGTTCAACCACACGCAGTTTTGCGTTGGTCGCGCTTAGTACTATTGCTGCAAATGAGGTAATTTACATTACCGACCGTGGGTGGATTAACCCTTTTGGTTCATCTTTAGGTAGTTTTACCGGCAATACCACCTTAGAAGGTACCATTCAATGGACGCCATCTGTTGCTGTACCTGCGGGCACGGTGATCCTATTTAAGGTTAACATGGCGTCGGCTGTTTCAAAAACTGTTTCAGCCGTTAAAGGCGATGGTACCGCTTTTCCTTCAGGAGATTTTTCAATAGCCTTGGGATGGACCAATTCCATTGTTACCTCATTGCCCTGGAATAATACTACCGGGGATCAATTGCTTATTTATCAAGGTGATACTACTAACCCATCATTTATATTTGCTTTTAATAACGTCAGAACTACCGGTACCACCAACACCTCTGGCGGATGGTTCACTAATCCTACAGGAGCCACAAGTGGAGTTAATACCGGAACTACCAGTATCATTTATAGTGAAATACCTTCTACTCTTGGCGCTGGTTACGCAGTAGGATTTATTTCCAACAGCACAACTCAAACAAGGTTTCCAAACGAAATGTATGTTCCTAGTTTATCAACTGGAACTAAAACACAATGGTTGGCAAATATCACCAATACAACAAACTGGACCAACACAAATGTTTCTGGTTCACCGTACAATTTTAACCAGGGCTTTGGTGCCACCAATTTAACAAGCTTTGATTTAGGCACCACTATAGCGGCACCAAGTGTTACTACCGCAGCAGCAACAGGCGTGGGTGCAGTAAAAGCGACACTGGGAGGAGAGGTTACTGCCGATGGAGGAGCAACTGTAACAGAAAGAGGTATTGTTTGGGCAACAACTGCTAATCCAACTACAGCTGATACTACAATCAGTAACGGAACCGGAACTGGAAGTTTTAATGCAGTTATTCCTTCCTTACCAGCAGGAACGCTGGTTCACTTTAGAGCGTACGCCATCAATTCAGCGGGCACCAGTTATGGATCAGATTTGACTTTTACTACCAATGCTGCTTTATCTGCAAGTTCCAATCAAACAAATGTGTCTTGCTTTGGCGGTTCGAATGGAACAGCTACTGTAGTTCCTTCGGGAGGGGTATCTCCTTACAGCTACGTATGGAGTCCGGCCGGGGGAACTGCTATAACGGCAAGCGGATTAACCTCTGGATCTTACACTTGCACGATAACAGATAATGAATCTACACAAATTTCCAAAAACTTTACAATCACACAACCAACAGCCATTTCAGTAACGCCTGCTTCGCAAACCAATATTGCTTGTAATGGGGGTTTTAATGGAGCTGCTGCCGTGAATACTCCAACTGGTGGTGCCGGCGGATATACTTATGACTGGACTCCGGGAACACCAACAGGTGACGGAACAGCTTCGGTAACTGGGCTTACCGCTGGAACCTGGACTTGTACGGTTACGGATGCTAACTCATGTACGGCTTCTCAAAGCTTTACAGTGACGCAGCCAACAGCCATTTCAGTAACGCCTGCCTCACAAACCAATATTGCTTGTAATGGGGGTTCTAATGGCGCTGCCGCCGTGAATACTCCAACTGGTGGTGCTGGTGGATACACTTATGACTGGACTCCAGGAACTCCAACAGGTGACGGAACAACTTCGGTTACTGGCCTAACAGCCGGAACCTGGACCTGTAGCGTAACTGATACCAACGGGTGTACAAAAGCACAATCATTTGCCATTACACAGCCTGCAACGGCAATATCAGGAACAACGGTCATTACAAATATTGCCTGCAACGGAGGCTCGAACGGAACCATCAACCTGACGCCATCCGGAGGAACCGCACCTTACACTTTTAACTGGGGTGGTGGCATTACCACTGAAGACAGAACAGGGCTTGCCGCAGGCAGCTATTCCGTGACAATCACAGACGTGAACGGATGCACAGGAACTGTAAATGCTACGGTATCACAGCCTGCAACGGCGGTATCAGGAACGACGGTAATTACAAACATTGCCTGCAACGGAGGCTCGAACGGGTCGATCAACCTGACGCCATCGGGAGGAACTGCACCTTACACTTTCAACTGGGGCGGTGGCATTACCACTGAAGACAGAACAGGGCTTGCCGCAGGCAGCTATTCAGTAACAATCACAGACGTGAACGGATGCACGGGAACTGTAAATGCTACGGTAACACAGCCTGCAACTGCGGTCTCAGGAACAACTGTAATTACAAACATTGCCTGCAACGGAGGCTCAAACGGAACAATCAACCTGACGCCATCTGGAGGAACCGCACCTTACACTTTCAATTGGGGAGGTGGCATTACCACTGAAGACAGAACAGGGCTTGCCGCAGGCAGCTACTCTGTGACAATCACAGACGTGAACGGATGCACAGGAACTGTAAATGCTACAGTAACACAGCCTGCAACGACGGTATCAGGTACAACGGTAATTACAAATATTTCATGCAACGGAGGATCGAACGGGACCATCAACCTGACGCCATCCGGAGGAACCGCACCTTACACTTTCAATTGGGGAGGTGGCATTACCACTGAAGACAGAACAGGGCTTGCCGCAGGCAGCTACTCTGTGACAATCACAGACGTGAACGGATGCACAGGAACTGTAAATG